>Ga0256828_1000607_pt1 | contig 23557 bp, 26 predicted proteins | sample CV88metaG_FD_185993 | JGI IMG/M metagenome (GOLD analysis project Ga0256828, IMG submission 185993) | Hydrothermal vent microbial communities from East Pacific Rise, Pacific Ocean - CV88 | ecosystem: Environmental > Aquatic > Marine > Hydrothermal vents | place: Pacific Ocean: East Pacific Rise...
ATTGAGTTTAAACTCAATATTCTCTAGCTCCTCTTTTTTATGTGCTATAGCTTTGAGTTCTTGATCAACCTTTTCTAGTTTGAGACGCATCTCACGCTCTAGGGTGGTGGATCGCTCTATCAGTTCATTGAGGTTCTCTTTGTCTTCACCATAGATCACTTTGGCTTTGTCGACAATATGTTCAGGAACCCCATAACGCTGGGCTGTCTCAAAGGCATAACTCTTCCCAATACTCCCTTGTAAAAAGGTATAGGTAGGTTGACGCTTTGCTTCATCATAGAGGGCAGCGATCAGCTCCACATCCTCATCCCCACTCATCAAAGAGGCGAGCCGTTTGTGGTGGGTGGTAACAATAAAGGTAATGCCCCGTTGTCGTAACTCATCGAGCATCACCCGAAAGAGCGAGGCGGCTTCATCGGAATCGGTTCCCAACTCAATCTCATCAACCCCGACAATGGCGTTCTCTTTCTCAAAGAGTTTGGCAAATTCTACCATCCGTCCTGCAAAGGTGGAGATATCATTTTTGACCGATTGGGGATCATCAATGACCGCTTCGATAGATTTGAAGTGTCCTACTTCGGTCTTCTCTTCGTTACATTTAAAGGGGAGTAGATTTTTACTCATATAGACCGCAGCCAGCAGGGATTTGAGCAACATGGTTTTACCCCCTGCATTGACCCCTGTGACCAGCATGACTGATTTGTCCAAATTGATGGTGATTGGTTTGGGATTTTCGATGGCAGGGTGACAAAACTCACTGAGTTTGACTATTTGACGTTTTGAGGGGAGAATAAAGTTATAATCATACGACCGTGCAAACATCACACGGGCTTGGTATTGATCAAAACGGTCATACTCTTTGTTGATAAATCGCATAAACAAAAAGTGCTTGTGAAAGGTGGCTGAGAAGCTTTGACAATAGCGATAGATCAGCTCTTCACGACGACTGAGCAGTATGGACTCTTTCTCTTTGAGGTGGGCAACGGATTGGGGAAGGATATAGAAGAACCCTCCTGCACTGCGTCCGACCACGGAGGCTTTGATCACACGGTTAAATCCTCCCCGTACCATCAGTGTCTCTTCTCCATTCAAAAAGTGAATTTGGGTATCTACCAAGTAATCCTTGAGGGTGGAGGAGTGGGCGAGGCGATAGAGTTTCTCTTTGAGTTCGCTTCGGTTCTGTTTGAGAGCTTTTTCTATATCATAGAGTTCAGGTTCACGCTCAGGGTTGATGTTCCCCTCATCGGTAAAGTAGAGCAGGATATCATTGATCTCATCAGGGGTATTGATTTGCTGAATCCATTTGCCCAAGGGGTCAGGGAGCATGGTGGCTTTGAGGGTATTGAAATAGCCTACGATGGTGATAAAGGCGTAAATCTCTTCGATTCCTAAAATACCTTGCTTCTTGATTCGATGGAGTGGTGTGTCAAGGTTTTGTACCTCTTTGATAGGAGGGAATTCGATGCCAGAGAGGGCTTGGATATAACGATAATGTTGGTTAATGTCTCCTAACATCTCGATCTGCTTCTCGCGTGCGTAGAAGCTCTTAAATTGTGTTATAAATTGATCTAAATCTAATTTTTCTATAATTGTTTTCATTAGATGAGATTATAGCGTATTTTAAATGTATACGCTTAAAAAAATGAGATCATTCGAGACTGAATAAAATAACGCATTTTCTGAGCAACAGGAGAAGATGATTGAAGTAAAAGCAGTACGGTAATGGTAGAGAGTGTTTTCATAAAATGATCCTTTTATTTTTTTATAATTATATTATGAAAAAATAAAAGTAATATTATATATTAAAATTTTTTTAAGTAAATAACCTTATTGATTGATTTCATTGTAACAAATTGTGGTAAGCCATAAAAAAAGGATAAATATAAGTTATATTAATTATAATTTATGTAAATATTTATATAATATAATTTACATTTATATTCAAAAAGGATGGTACAATAGATGAAACAATTTGAATCAAGTCAAGTTGCCTACAATGCACTGCATGGTGTTGAGGGCTTAAGCAGAAGAGATGCACTTAAAATTATGGGTTTGGGTGGAGGAGCCATGATGATGGCAACACCTGTTGAGTCTCAGGCATCAAGCAGTAGTGATAAAAATGTCAAAATTGTAATTGTTGGAGGAGGTGCTGGTGGTATTATGGCAACAGCCAGATTAAATAGGGCAGCTCCCAATGCTGACATTACACTTATCGCTCCTAACAGTGTACATCTGTATCAACCAGGACAGGTTTTTATTGCAGCTGGGTTGATGAAAGAGAGTGATATTCAAGCCAATAACAGTGACTTTGTTCCTGATGGGGTCAACTGGATCAAAGATGAGGTTACTGTATTTAGCCCAGAAGAGAATAAAGTAACCACTGCCAATAATGGTGAGATTGGGTATGATTATTTGGTTGTGGCAACAGGCTTGCAGTATGACTATGAAGCGATTGAGGGAATGAGTGCTGATCTTGTGGGGAAAAATGGTATCTCTAGTGTCTATCTTAATAACCCTGTCCAAGGAACAGCCTCTGGGGGACCTTTGACTTGGAAATGGTTCCAAGAGATGCGTGTGGCTGCTGAAAAAGCTTCACCTGAAAATCCTATCAATGTCATCTGTACACAACCTGATACCCCTATCAAATGTGGTGGGGCACCTCAGAAAATTCTCTATCTTAGTGATGATAACCTAAGAGGAAATGGTCCTAAGGGTGGAGCTGATGTGAGTAAAAATGCCAAATTCTCATTCTGTAAAAAAGGTACTACTCTCTTTGGTGTACCAGAGTATAACAAGACCTTGGTGGAAGAGATTACCCCCATGTATGGGAACATTGATGATAAGTTTGATCATATCCTTCGCAAAATTGATCCAGAACAAAAAATTGCAACCTTTGAGCATAAAACCAAAACCAAAGGGGCATGGGATGAGGATCTCGAAGAGTATGAGATGATCGAGAAAAAAGAGATGGTTGAACTTCCATATGACTTTATTCATGTGGTTCCTCCTATGAAGCCTGTTGATGCGGTGGCAAACTCCTCCTTGGGGTGGCAAAAAGGAAGTGGAAAAGGCTGGTTAGAGTGTGACAAAGAGACACTCCAACATAAGCGTTTCCCCAATGTCTTTGGAATTGGAGATATCTTAGGAATTCCAAAAGGGAAAACAGGAGGATCAGCTCGACACCATGGTCCTATTTTGGTAGAGAACTTGATTGCGGTCATTGAAGGGAAAAAACCTGAAGCTGTTTTTGATGGGTATACGGTTTGTCCCCTTAAGACACAGTATGGTGAGATTATGCTTGCAGAGTTTGACTACAAAGGGGTAGCTCCTTCTTTCCCTATTCTTGACCCTAGCCGACCTCGATGGATATGGTGGGCATTTGACCTTTACATGCTTAAACCCATGTATTGGTACCTCATGATGCGAGGTCTCATGTAATGCGTCTGGCAAAAGAGTTGAAAATCTTTCTCTTCCTTTTGCTACTGCTCTCCTTGGGGATGCATTTTGGTGCTTGGATGGATCATCCTCTTGAGCATTTTCGCCATCTCTCCCAAAGCTCTTTGGGGGTATGGCATCCTCTTTTTTTGACGTTGATACTCTATGTTATAATCTTATTTTTACGGGGTATTGTGCAACTTTTTCGACGTTAAAGTTTACCTGTATAAGAGGGTTTTAAGTAGGTATTTTATCCCTTTTTTCTTTTTTTTCGCATTGTACCACATAAAAATGATATAATCTAGCCCATGAAACGGTATTTATTGCTTGACTTTATTTTTATGGGAGTGCTTATGGGCAACAGCATTGAGATTCATACCTGCTATGGTAACAGACATCAATTGATTGTTGAAGGTCGTCTACTTGAGCAGCGAACACTCAAAGAGGAGGATCTCAATGATGGATTTTGGCGTAATGGCTGGCGAAAACTCAAGCAGTTGGTTAACAATGAGATCAAAAACAGTCCCATTGTTTTAAGGGTAGCAAAGGAGCAGTTTGAACGTCACTCTGATGATGAGGGTTATTTTGAGTTTCACATTGAAGTGAAAACGAATCTTGAAGATCAAGAGACGATAGCTTTGGAACTTACCGAGAGGAACAGTTCACAGAGTTGTCAACTTACCCTGCTTTCTCCTTCACTCAAGGTAGGGATTATCTCTGATTTTGATGATACCTTGGTTGTCTCCAATGTGACCAATAAAATTATGTTGATTTATAATTTGCTTTTTGAAAATTACAAACAACGTAATGAGGTCAAAGGGATGGTGGAGAAAATCAAGACAATTTTGGCTCAAAACCCCTCGACACGTTCCGTGCCTTTTTTTGTCATTACAGGCTCTCCCAAACAGCTCTATAAGAGTATCAACCGTTTTTTGGATCATCATGATTTTCCCCCACGAACGCTGATCACCAAAAAAATCCATGGAAAAAATGCTGACTCTCTTTTCCATCAAGAGGCGTATAAGTACCAAGAGATAGAGCAAATTATCCTGCTCTATCCCCATATTCGTTGGGTACTTTTTGGGGACAGTGGGGAGAAAGATCGAGAAATTTATACCGCCATTGCCAAGCAGTATCCTGAACATATCGAGGCGATCTATATACGGGATGTGGAGGGTGGAAAACTTATCAAGGAGCAGTTATGAACTATCAAGCAGTACTAGAAGAGATTGAGAAGGAGGTGCAATCTGAACTCTCACGAGGCAAAGTGGCTGACTATATCCCTGCCCTTGCCGAGGTGGATCCCAATCAGTTTGCCATGACCATCACACTGGAAAATGGACAGCAGTTCTCTGTGGGGAAGTATCAAGAGCATTTCTCGATACAGAGTATCTCTAAGGTATTGGCATTTTCATTGGCGATTGATATCTACTCGACCTCCCTTTACAAACGGGTAGGGGTGGAACCCTCGGGGAACCCTTTTAACTCACTGGTACAGTTGGAGTATGAGCAGGGGATTCCTCGAAATCCTTTTATCAATGCAGGTGCCATTGTGGTGGTGGATGCTCTGATGAGCTATTTTGGAGGAGATTATGGTACATTGGAGAAGATTATGACCTTCACAAGGGAGATCAGTGGCAATCCTGAGATCAAATTTGATACCGTTGTGGCAAATTCGGAGATGGAACATGCCTCACGGAATCTCTCACTGGCGTATTTGATGCAGAGTTTTGGTAATTTTGAGAATGATGTGACCGAAGTGGTGCGAACCTACTTCAAACAGTGTGCCATCTCCATGACCACTGAAGATCTCTCCCGAGCCATGCTCTATTTGGCATTCAAAGGAGAGGATCCTGTCTCAGGCAAACAGTTTTTGAGTGAAGCCCAAGCCAAACGGGTTAATGCCACGATGCTCACCTGTGGTCACTATGATGCGAGTGGAGAGTTTGCATTTCATGTGGGACTGCCTGGTAAGTCAGGGGTAGGAGGAGGTATTGTTGCGGTGGTTCCCAATGCCATGAGTATTGCCGTGTGGTCTCCTCCTCTTAATAAATATGGTAATTCCCATGTGGGTACCTTGGCACTGGAGAAGTTTACGACAAAAACAGGATTGAGTATTTTTTAAAAGGGTGTTTTCTCTAAGAAACACCCTTGGTGGAGAGGATTAATCTTCGATGCTTCGTCCATTGGTAGGTTGAATGGGTCGATTATTGTTTCTGCCGATTTCTTTGTGGATAGCTACAATCTGCTCTTTGGATGCGGTGAGCGGTTTTTTGAGGACAAACCATTTGACTTCTTCACTACAGGGAGGTGTGGTTAAAGATCCCATAAATTTATAATACGAGGTGTCTACAGGTAACATGACATTAACATATTCTGACGGAAGGTTTATTTCTTTCTCTTGATTTGGGGTTAGAGGAAATGATTTGACAATTCGGTTAAGTGCTGCATTGGCGGTTCCCTCTTCAAACATGACAGAAATAACAGCAAGTCTCCCTTTGGGTGTTGCGTGTACAAAGTGTGCTTCAAGTGGAAATGATTTCCCTTGGATATGATTTTCACTGGGGGTATGGAAATGAAACTGTTTGAGTGTATAGGGATACCCATCAATGGTAAGGGTATTTCCCTCTTCCATGGTAATTTCAACAGTGTGTCCATTGTTGATAATATCTTTGGCTGCTTTGGTGTAGCTGAGTTTGAGTCGGGGAAGTTGGGTGTCCTTGGTGGCATTGACATCAATGGGGGACTGTTGTTTACCCTCAGAACACATGTGGAAATCGGTGTTAAGTTCACCCCAGTGTGCTGGTCCTATCTCTCCTGCATAGCCCCAGTGTTTGCTCTGATGTTTGACGACTGTTGTCTCTTTTTTGAGACTTTCTGCTGAGGGACTGCATCCTGTGGAGAGGATCAGTGTCGCAAGTGCTAATGTTGAATATTTGAGAATTCTATTCATTCCATTCCTTTGATTAAGTTTGAACCCTTATGATATCAGAAAAAGTCATGAAGTATCAAGTTGTAAACGGTTTTATTGATGATTCTTTTAATTAAAATCTATATTTCATAATTAAATCACTTTTTTAAATATATTAAATTGATATAACCAATCAATTTAATAATTTTAATTTAGCTTAGATATAATTTGTCCCATTTATAATAGAAGGCAAAACATGAACATACTCTTTGGTCCCGTGAACTCCAGACGCTTTGGTAAATCATTGGGGATTGATCTTAGCCCCAGTAAAAAACAGTGTAATTTTGATTGTCTCTATTGCGAGCTTGATCCTGCAAAAACCATGGATCAGTATGATGAGGTAATTCCTGTCTCAGAGATTATAACGGCACTCAACGCCTCCCTAGAGACCCATCAAGATATTGATGTCCTAACCATTACCGCCAATGGTGAACCCACGCTTTATCCTCATCTTGGTGAACTGATGGATGAGATCAATCAGATCAAAGGAGATATTAAAACCTTGATCCTCTCCAATGCCGCCAAGATATCGGATCCCAAAACCCAAGAGGCATTGATGAAGTTTGATACGGTCAAGCTCTCCTTGGATTGTGCGACGGATCACTGTCTCAAACGTTTGGATCGTGCCTATTTGGGTATTTCAACCGAGGATATCAAAGCAGGGATGTTGGCATTTAAAGCAAAATTTTCTAAAGCACTGATTATTGAGATCTTAATGGTCAAGAGGATCAATGACAAAGATCATGAGATAGAAGCCCTCAATACATTTTTGATGCAACTTCAACCAACACGCATTGATATTGGTACCATTGATCGTCCCCCCGCCTATAAAGTCGAAGCACTCAGCTATGAGGCATTGCGAGCCATTTCCTTAAAATTTGATAGTCGTCTCCCTATCTATATCGCTTCACGTAAAAAAGTTGAGGCAAAACCTTCTTTCTATACGGAACAAGAGATTTTGGATACCCTACACAAACGTCCCTTGACCCAAGATGATATTAATGTACTCTTTGATGATAAAAGTAAAAAAAAGTTAGAAGAACTTCTACAAGAAGAGAAGATTTTGACAGTAAATAGCAGTGGATATGATTTTTTTGTCGTTAATGGCTAAAAAGTGCAAAAAACTCTTGACAAGAGAGAGTTTTTTGTCTATAATCGCACTCCAATTTAATTGGTAAACATTCCGGATTAGCTCAGCGGTAGAGTAGATGACTGTTAATCATTTGGTCGCTGGTTCGAATCCAGCATCCGGAGCCACTTTTACACATTAAATTTCTTTCACATTATGTTCCGGATTAGCTCAGCGGTAGAGTAGATGACTGTTAATCATTTGGTCGCTGGTTCGAATCCAGCATCCGGAGCCACTCTTTTTTAATCCTTACAATTCAAAAAATATTTTTTTATAAATTTCCTGATTTCTCATAGGAGAAAAAGGCTTAACTCTTTCTCCCCAAAAGTGCTTCGATCAAGTGAGGATGTCCATCGAGATAAACCCATGCACCGACGATCAAAAGAATGCTGATAATCAAAAAAACAATTTTAACAATGCTATAGGGTCGCTCTCCTGTGATTTTCCCTGTTTGGGCATTGATGGCATAGTTGTACTCTTTGCCATTCCATTTAAACTGTGCTGTCCAGATGGGCAGAAGGGTATTTTTGTAGGTGGTATGGTGGTATTGGGTCTGCATGGATTCAATACGTTGTTGGTCACCTCCAATATCCTGATTGATGGTTTGACGAATGATACGCTCCATCTTGATTTTGGCATACTCAAATCCATTGTCCAATCCGATGGTATACTCTTCTGATTCAAAGCCAGCAAGGTACTCCTCCTCAAAAGGGACAAGCTTAGTGGTATCCCATGGGGCAAGATTGTCTAAGATGGTGTGAGAGATGGTTTTGGAGGCTCCTACGGTGATATCATCAAAGCTGTTATGTACCTGACCCCTTACAGGTGTCCAGTCAATACGGGCTTCTTGTTGTTGGACGCGTTGGCGTTGACCATTGATGACTACTTCTCGCTCCACGGTGACATAGTAGATCACGCCTCGTTGACCTCTATAGTGGGTTTGGGTCTGGGAATCATAGGTCCAGTGAGGGAGATAATATCCTACCAAGGCTTTTTCCTCACTGCTGATATTTTTGAGTGCTGAGGGGGCAAACCAAAGCGATCCAATCCATTTTTGGAAGCGTTGTTGTGCCTCTTTTTTCCCGATTTGAAAAGGGAGGATCGACTGAGGGGTGATCTCCTTGACAAAATCGGTAATGGTAGGGGTGTTACAGTAGGGGCAGTTGGTACTGATGGAGTAGGGGGTGATCTCAAAGGTGGCTGAACATTTGCTACAGGTGACCTCTTTGCTAATCTTTTGGGCGGGATGATGATCCAAAAAGGCAACGGCTTTATTGAAGTCATACTCCACGATATGCTCATCTGATTTTTCGATAGACTCCGTTGTAGAACAGAATTCACAGATCAGTGTTTGTTGGGTGGGGCTATAACGTAACGGTGCCCCACAATTTTGGCAGGTAAAGTTGATTGATTGAAATTTCACGACTATTATGGCAAGGGTGGGGGTGTGCTACCAAAGAGCTTGCCCAAAACGCTGTTGGCATCTTGCCAATCCTCTAATCCCTCTCGCCAAACCAAGGTATCTCGGGTAATGGAACCCTCTTTGATCAGTCGTTGGATGGTTCGAATATCATATGGTCCTTCACTGACATCATCAATGGCAACATGATACATGGTATTGTCTCGGGTAGGCAGTTTAGGAGGCTGGCTTTTGTTTGGGGTACTTTGGCTGAGAGAGTCCATCATCTCTTTGCCCAAGGCAATCCCTGCCCCCATACCAAGCATGTCTCCCATGGCACTGCTACCACCCCCACTGCTGGCATTGCCCAGTGCTTCTCCCATTTGGTACTTAATGTTATCATTGAGGTTACCCGTAATGGCACGGCTGGTACGTCGGTCAAGGGCTTTTTCGACCTCTTCAGGTAGGGAGATGTTCTCCACCAACATTTTGGTGAGTTCCAGTCCATACTCCTCAAAGTAGGGCGCTATCTTTTCCGTGATAAAGGTACCAAACACTTCATAATTAGAGGCAAGATCAAGTACAGGGGTCTTGCTCTGTCCTAAAATGGTGGCAAATTTAGAGAGAATGAGATTGGTGAGTTGATTGTCTATCTCATCAATGGTAAAGTGACCATCTGTCCCTACGATTTCGGTCATGAAAGTTTTTGGATCATTGATGCGAATCTCATAGGTTCCAAAGGCACGTAATCGTACCATGCTAAACTCAGGATCACGTATGGTAATGGGTTTTTTGGTTCCCCATTTGAGATCAGTAAAGCGTTTGGTATTAAGAAAATAAACTTCTGCTTTAAAAGGAGAGTTAAATCCATGATCCCAATGCTGTAAGGAGGTCATAATGGGGAGGTTTTTGGTCTCTAGCTCATAGATCCCTGGTTCCAAAATATCAGCGATCTCTCCCTCGTTGACAAAGATGGCTACTTGTGATTCACGTACGGTGAGTTTGGCACCATATTTGATCTCATTGCCTTGACGCTCAAAGCGATAGACCATCGTATCATGTGAATCATCTGTCCATTCGATGACATCTATAAATTGTCCTGAAATCCAGTCAAAAAGTCCCATTGTTTATCCTTTAGTTACGTCTGCTATGGTCTCTTCGGGAAGAGCATTTACTTTGGCTTTGGTGGCAAGCAGTGCCTCTTTGAGTTCGCGTTCGGTATTTTCGAGTTCGGTGAGTGCTTTGATTCGATTCTCTTTGCCCTCATCGGCAATGCGTAGAGAGTCATTAAGGGTCTCGATAAGGGTAGTATTGGCTTTTTTGATGCTCTCAATATCAAAGACCCCTCGCTCCATCTGGGTGCGTATCTCTTGGTTGGCTTCGCGTAAGCCTTCGGCATTTTTCTCCAACAGTTCATTGGTCAGATCGGTGGCATCTTTGAGGGCTTTGGCTGACTCATGACTTCTAAAGATGGTCACTGTTTGTGCCAATTGATTTCGCCATAAAGGGACGGTATTGACCAGTGTGGAGGAGATTTTATTGATGAGTGATTTGTCATTGTCTTGGATCAGTCGGATGCTAGGAAGTGACTGCATTGCCACTTGTCGAGAGAGACGTAGGTCATGGACTCGACGCTCTAAATCATCCGCAAAGGCACGAATTTCTTTGAGTTCTTGGATGGCAAGCATATCATTATCTTTGGTACGCTCCTCATACTCGGGGATAATCTTTTCGGCTAACTCTTTCTTCTTGATCTCTCCCGCTTCGATATAGAGTTCAAGCTTACGGAAAAATGCCAAGTTGGCATCATAGAGTTTGTCCAGTGAGACCACATCGGTCATCAGTTGGCTGCGATGCTCTTCAAGATTGTTGGCAATCTGGTCGATTTGGTCACGTACCTCTTCATAACCTTGGATAAATTTCGCCAAAGGTTTGGTGCCTCCAAAGAGTTTTTTGTACCATGGTAGCTCTTTGTTGGGATTGATCTCATCAATGTCAAATCCTTTGATGGCGGAGATCATCTCATTAAGCACCGCACCCACTCGTCCTGTGTCTTTATTTTTGACCCCATCAATCATACGGTTGGAGATCTCATCTAGCTCCTCTTGGGCAGAAGCTCCAAAGTAAATAATAGAGGTTCTGTCATTAAAATCCAGCTCCCCTAGGGCTTTTTCAAGTTCGCTTTGCTCTTCTGGCAATACGGCTGGGAGCTGTTCACTCTGCTCCTCTATGGTTGCTTCTATAATCTCTTTTGTTTTTGTTTCCATTATTTTAGTACCTTATTAATTTTTGATTTGCTCTTGAAGCACATCAATATGCACATCAAGATCAAATTGATTGTTTTTTTTGAGACGGAGAATCTCTTTGTCAAAACGTTGCTCCACATCACTGAGAAGATGGGAGAGTCGTTCTTTGGTCTCTGCTTTGATCTCTTCTTGGGGGAGTTCGGTATAGGATTTGGTGACCTTTTTGATGCCATCAATGTAGACAATGATAAATTTACGAGCCACGCGTAGATCTTTGGGATCCTCTTCTATATTGCTAAGAATTTCATAGGCTTTATCAATGGCAACCTGTAGTTTGCCACGGAGTTCTCGATCGCTGATCAGACTCATATCATTTTCAATGCTTGCCAGTTTGGCTCGGGATTCCGCTAAGGTTTGGATCACAAACTCAGCTGAGATATCTCCGACATTGTCCAATTTATCTACCTTGGGATCAAATCCATAATAGAGGAAATACCCTGTCGTTGAGATTGCCCCCAAAAAGAGTCCCGTCAAGGGGGTCTCCCCACCTGCAATCCATGCTGTATAGAGGGTTGAGAGTCCCAACATCACCCCTGCTATGAACTTAAAGGGCGTTTTTGGGGCTTTTGTAAGTAGGGTGGTGTGGTAGGCATGCTCATTTTTGAGTCCAATGGTATTGAGCTTGGCTGTGGCAAAGAAGAGTCCAAAGGCAATGCCATTTAAGACAAAAGCCTCGATGTTACGTGCTAGTAGTGCCAAGATGACAGACAAAAAGAGAGGAGCAAGAAAGAGATAAAGAAAATTTCCTCGTGTGCTGGTAAATGTACTTTTTTTCTTGGGGTCAAAAGGGTTGTATCGTTTTGCGTTGCTCATCGACTCATCCTAAAAGTTTACCCAGTGGATACCAAACGGTGAGTCCTGCTGAGAGGAGAATAAATAGAAAACCAAATAATTTTTGCATCGCTGTTCCTTGATTTTTTCTGTTCAATTCTAGCATAACTACCTAAAGAGTCTACTATTTTTCTTTAAAAAAATCTTTAATATGATAAAATAGAGCCAAAAAAATAGTAAGGTTAAAAATGACACTAGAGGCGTTACAAAATAGTATTAGATCAGAAGTAGGGGTACTGCTCTATTTTTCAGGAGAGCATTGCAATGTCTGCCATGCACTGCGACCCAAATTCAAAGAGGCATTTGAGACGCATTTCCCTCAACTCAAACAGATTTATCTCGATGCCCATGAGAATCCTGAGATATCGGCACATTTTCAAGTTTTTTCGGTACCAACGATGATCGTTTTTATGGATGGAAGAGAGTTTGCACGGGAGGGACGGGCGGTTAGTCTGCACCAATTGGTCACGCAACTTAAACGTCCCTATGGGATGATGGTGGATTAAAATTTTATTTAAATTAAAAATAAATATTAAAAAATAAATTTTAATTTATATTAAAGTTTTTAGGTGCTATGATTTTAAATACGAGGAACCAACGGATGAAAAAGAACCTAATATTTATGCTTATAGCACTTTTTACCACCACCATTGTTGCCAACAGCGACATTCATCAAGTTTTGGGGATTAGCATCAGCCAACAATCCAAAAATGAGAGGCTTCAGCTCCCTAAATCACCCCAAAAGCCCATTCACTTGGAAAAAAAACTTCCCAATGATCCTACCCTTAGACGACTTTTAGAGCATGCAAAAGTCAAAAAAACTCCCCAAAAAGAGATCTGTTGTGGGATTAAAATGGACTATAAACTTTCCAAAAAACTCTCTCTTTCTGTAGACCTTATGGCACAGGTAAAAGAGAAGAGTTATAAGATCAAATCCAAAGAGGCCAATGTTCATTTGGCAATTTCTCTTTAACAGAAGATAACACTTAAGCCCTTTTCGCTATAATATCCTTTAAATTTATATCTTACATAATTATAATATATACAAAGGGATTTTATGAGCGATCTGTTTGAGCAAAATCAAGACATTCAAGAGGTAAAGATAGAAGATAGCATGCGAGGGTCATATCTTGATTACTCCATGTCTGTTATTGTTGGGCGTGCCTTGCCCGATGCACGGGATGGGCTAAAGCCTGTTCACCGACGAATACTCTATGCGATGAATGAGCTGAACCTCTCTCATCGAAGCCCTTATAAAAAATCAGCCAGAATCGTCGGGGATGTGATCGGTAAGTATCACCCCCATGGTGACAATTCGGTTTATGATGCGTTGGTGCGTATGGCCCAAGAGTTCTCCCTGCGTGCGCCACTGATTGATGGTCAAGGAAACTTCGGCTCCGTCGATGGTGACAATGCTGCTGCGATGCGATATACCGAAGCCCGTATGACCAAGCTCTCAGAGGAGTTGCTACGTGATATCGAGAAAGATACGGTGGACTTCACCCCCAACTATGATGATTCGATGTCTGAGCCTGATGTTTTGCCCTCTCGGGTACCCAATCTCTTGCTCAATGGTTCCAGTGGTATTGCCGTAGGAATGGCGACCAATATCCCTCCTCACCGTATGGATGAGTTGATTGAGGCGTTGTTACACATCCTTGATAACCCCTCTTGTGAAGATGCTGAACTCCTTAACATTATCAAAGGGCCAGATTTCCCAACAGGAGGGATTATCTTTGGTAAAAAAGGCATCACCGATGCCTATACCACAGGGCGTGGACGGATCAAAGTGCGTGCCAAAACCCACATCGAAGAGAACAAAAACAGAGAGGTGATTGTGGTTGATGAGCTTCCCTATCAGGTCAATAAATCACGATTGATTGAAAACATTGCCCAGTTGGTACGGGACAAACAGGTCGAGGGGATTGCTGAGATTCGGGATGAATCCGACCGTGAGGGGATGCGTATCGTTATCGAGCTTAAACGCGATGCGATGAGTGATATTATCCTCAACAATCTCTTCAAAAGTACGCAGATGCAGGTGACCTTTGGGATTATTATGTTAGCCATTGCCAACAAAGAACCAAAGGTCTTCAAGCTTCGTGAGCTACTCGATCTCTTCTTGCGTCACCGAAAAACGGTGATTATTCGTCGTACCATCTTTGAACTCGAAAAAGCCCGTGCCAGAGCCCATATCTTAGAGGGGCTTAAGATTGCGGTGGACAACATTGATGAGGTGATTCGTATTATTCGTGAGAGTGAAGATTCTGAAGCTGCACGCACCGCACTGATGCAAAACTTCTCGCTCTCTGAGATTCAAGCCAATGCGATTTTGGAGATGAAGCTTCGACGATTGACAGGCTTGGAGCGTGAGAAGATTGAGAATGAATTGAGAGAACTCTATGCGTTGATTGATTATCTTGAATCAATCCTCAAAAGTGAAGAGGTACTTAATGGAATTATCGCCGATGAACTCAAAGAGATTGGGGATAACTTCAAATCTGAACGACGTACCGAGATTGTGGATGATTATGATGATATTGATATCGAGGATCTCATCCCCAACGAGCCAATGGTGGTCACCATTACCCACCGAGGGTATATCAAACGGGTAGCGGTTAAGCAGTATGAGAAACAGAAACGTGGGGGCAAAGGGAAGATTGCTGTAACCACCCATGATGATGACTTTATCGAGCAGTTCTTTATCTCCAGTACCCATGATACACTGATGTTTGTCACCGATATGGGGCAACTCTACTGGCTCAAAGTCTATCGAATCCCTGAGGGGAGTCGAACCGCCAAAGGCAAAGCCGTGGTCAATCTGATCAATCTCAAAAAAGATGAGAAGATTATGTCGATTATTCCTACCACGGATTTTAATGAGGACAAAGGATTGGTCTTCTTTACCAGCAATGGTATTGTCAAACGTACCAACCTCAAAGAGTACTCCAACATCCGAACCAATGGGGTAAGAGCGATCAACTTAGATGAGGATGATAGCATCGTAACGGCCAAGATCGTACTGCCTGAGACCAAGTGGCTCTTTGTGACCACCAAAAAAGGGCAATGTATCCGATTCAAAGTCGAAGATGCCAGAGAGATCGGTCGGGTCTCTCGTGGGGTGACAGCAATCAAGTTCAAGATTGACAATGACTTTGTCTGTGGGGCGACGACGATTGCGGATGAAGAGTCTGAACTGTTGATGCTCAGTGAAAAGGGGATTGGTAAACGTACCACGGCTTCGGAGTATCGTGAGCAGAGTCGGGCGGGTAAAGGAGTGATCTCCATGAAGCTGAGTGCCAAGACAGGTGATGTGGTCGGTGTGGTACTGGTCGAAGATGATAAAGATCTGATGTGTCTGACCAGCATTGGCAAGATGATCCGTGTGGACATGCAGAGCATCCGAAAAGCAGGACGTAATACCTCAGGGGTCAAAGTGGTCAATGTTGAGAAAAAAGACATTGTTGTGAGCATGGCAAAGTGTCCCAAAGAGGAAGCCGAAGAGCCTGATGTGGTCAATGATGATATTATCGAAGGGTAGGCTATTGCCTCCCTTTTCTCCTCTTAGATTCTACTAATTTTTCTAATATAACCCTATCTCTTTAAACCCTATTTATGACGATTGGGCTATAATGCCAAACTTTTATAATCAAGGATCACCAGCGTGATAGATCATTTGGCAAAAAGCCTCAAACTGGCACTCAAAGAGCAGTGGCATGGCACAAAGTATGGGGATGATCATCGTATTCCCTATGGGTATCTTGCGACGGCTACCACGGTGGCTCCTTTTCGTGGTCAACTCCCTTCTCTTCCTCCTCACATTTCTGTGGAGATCCCTTTTCCTCATCTCTATCGGGAGCTTTTGATGGAACTTTTTGCCCAAATTGGGGTGACGCATCTGCCTGAAATTTGTCTCTATCAGCTAGAGAGCCAAGCACCCTTGGAGGTTTTTTATGCCTTTGTGATGCGTTTTGGGATTTTGGTGGAGGATCGACGCGAGGAGAGACGGATTATTGATGCTGAGATACTCAATCGGGTGATTGGGTATCTCCAACGGATGGATAGACTGCGTATGACGCGTATGTTTGATAGCCGAGGGATTTATAAGCTTTTGGCACAACAAAAATTTGATAAAGTAGAAAAAATATTAACAACAAAGGAACAATCTTGATACGATTGCTATTTTCTGCCGTATGGTGGTTTGGATTTGTGGTGGCTGTGGGCTTGATGTTGGGCTTATATATGGGGGTTGGTTTTATTGAAAAATATGTCAATATCCTCTTTTTGGCGGTGGGGATTCAACACATGCTTATACTGGTAGTGTTGGGATTTTTTGCGATTATCAAAGAACGAGATGACAACATCGAGGTGGGCAATCGGGTAGCAACCATGGGGTATCTGCATACTTTGATTGGTACTTCCGTGGCACTCATTATGACCTCCAAATATGGTGGGGCTGAGATGATCGAGCATATTGATAGCATTATTGCCCCCATTGGTTCGGCTCTGATTACCAGTATTATTGGTTGGGCATTTGGCAAAGAGATGGAGCGAGAGCGATACCGATACAAGCTGGAATCAAGCGAAAAGAGTAACAACGCCTTGGAGTTTTTGGCACAGAGGGTAGAACGATCCGCCCGACTGATTGAGCAGAGCAGTCTCAAATGGGTGGAGAACATGGAGCAGAGTTCCACCCAACTGGTGGCTTCGGCAGATAAATTGGAAAAAACCGTCGAGCATGTTGCCCAAGGAGCCTACCACGATGTTGAAGCCCTCTCTCAAAGCTTTGCCCAACTCCATGAGCAGATGGAGCGAGAGTTACGTCTGATTGAGAAGAACTTTGAGAGCAGCTTAGAGGATGCCAATCGGGTTTTCAAGAAATCGGTAGATACCTTTGATACAGGATTAGGACAGATGAATCAGATTGCAAAAGAGTGGGATCGCCACCTGCGTAGCATGAAGAAGTTCTCCAACCACTCCGAATCAGCCTTGGAGAGTCTCACTGAGCAGAGCCAAAAGGTGATTGATGAGTTTGCCCATGTCGCCAAGAGCATCCCCTCAGCTTCCAAAGTGATTGAGGATATTGATAACTTCCTCGCCCGACTCAAACGAGAACAGTAAGATGAACCGACGCGAAAATACCACCATGCAGAGTGAGATCTTCATTGTCTTAATGATTGTGATGATTCTTCTTTTTATCCTCACCTCTCTTTATCTTGCCAAGCTCAAAGAGCATCAACAGCCTCCTTTGATTGTCCTTGATGAGGCACATGGCTACTCTTTTGACAGTAGCTCTGCCTCCTTAAACCAGCAGTTTAAATTAAAATTAAGTGCCTCCATTGTCAAGAAGATTACCAAATTTTCCCAAGAGCATAAGTGTGATATTGTCGAAGTCTATGGCTATACCGATGCCCAGCCGTTCTCGGGCAACAGTCGAGGAAGCCAATTTGATAATGCCCTGCATCACTGCCTCACCGATGGCTGTGATATCGACAAAATCCAAGCCTCCTCCAATCTCGAATTGGGCATGAAACGGGCTGTCTCTGTGGTCGAATTTCTCAAACCTCTACTGCTTGATCATAACTCTTCGATCAAAATTATCCGTCCCTACAGTGCAGGACAGTTTATTGATGAGCGAGGGGAGATCGCTTCAATGGAGAGGAAAAAAGGGAATAGATTACGACGAAGAATTGAGATCCGTCTGTCGAGATCTCGGGACTTTCGGAGGAGATAAAAGATAAGCATTGGAATCCAAGATTACCAAACCCCCCATTTCCTCTTCAAAATCTCCTAAAGCCAAGGATAAAAGCCAATCCTCACAGCTCTTTGGTTAAAATAACATCAAATAATAAACGTTGGGTAAGCCCCAACAAAAAGGATAGATTTGAAACAGTATAATGTGGCTGTTGTGGGTGCGAGTGGTGCTGTGGGTGAAGAGCTTTTTAGAGTTTTAGAGGAAGTTAACTTCCCTGTTGGGGAGCTTTTGCCTCTTGCGAGTGCCAAGTCAGCGGGTGATATCATTGAATTTAATGAGAAGCAGTATCGGATCGAAGAGCTAACGGAGAGTGTATTTGAGGGGCGTGAGATTGATATCGCGTTTTTCTCTGCTGGGGGAAGCATCTCAGCGAAGTATGCCAAATATGCTGTCGAATCAGGTGCCGTGGTAATTGATAATACCTCTCATTTTCGAATGATGGAGGAGGTGCCGTTGGTCGTCCCTGAGGTCAACCCTGAGGATATCGTACGTTGGGAAGAGACGGGGATTATTGCCAATCCCAACTGTTCAACCATTCAGATGGTGCAACTGCTTAAACCCCTACATGATCTCTATGGGATCAAACGGGTGGATGTCTCGACCTATCAAGCGACCTCAGGAGCGGGTAAAGCTGGGATGGAGGAGTTGGTACGACAGATGCAGGACTTTTTTGCCTTTAAACTTGATGAGACCAAAGTTGAAGCGTTTGCCCATCAGATTGCCCTCAATGTGATTCCTCATATTGATGTTCCTCAGGAGAATGGGTATACCAAAGAGGAGATGAAGATGGTTAATGAGACCAACAAAATCATGCACAGCGATTTTGCAGTGAGTGCGACGTGTGTGCGTGTGCCTGTGCTTCGTTCTCACTCTGAATCCATTACCATTACCTTTGAAGAGGGGGTCGATGTTTCGGTGGAAGAGGCACGCAAAGCACTCGATGCGTTTGAAAATGTGGTGGTGATGGATGATCTGGAAAACAATGTCTATCCCATGCCCAATATCGCTACTGATACCGATGAGACCTATGTAGGACGTATCCGAAAAGATATCTATGCTCCCAATATGTTACATCTATGGGGGGTTGCCGATCAAGTGAGAGTAGGTGCAGCGACCAATGCGGTACGTATTGCTCAAAAATGGATTAAATTGGAGGATTAACCAATGGAACATGAAACAAAAATAATTAAAAAACACAAAAGCAAAGAGGAGATTGGTCTCTTAGAAAGCCTCTTTGAGGGGGCAATATGGCGAAGCCGATTTATTGTAATTTTGGCTGTAATTTTTGGTTTGGTTGGGGCGGTAATCCTCTTTGTGGTGGCATCTTATGATGTTGCCAGTGTCGCAGGATATGCGTATCATGGTCTTTTGGCACATCCTCATCCTGAGGGATTCCATGAGAATATTGTGGCTTCCATTATTGGGGCGGTGGATCTCTATCTGATCGCCGTGGTGATGTTTATCTTTGCTTTTGGTATCTATGAGTTGTTTATCTCTCATATTGATGAGGCAGAAGCCCATGGACAGATTTTGGCGATCTCTTCATTGGATCAACTCAAAGACAAAATCGCCAAAGTCATCGTGATGGTACTGGTGGTTAACTTCTTCCAACGGGTACTACACACCAACTTTAGCACGCCACTGGAGATGCTCTATTTTGCACTTTCGATTACAGCATTGGCAGTGGGATTATATTTTTTAAGTAAGGTAGGAAAACATTAATGAGTAAAATATTTGTAGACGCATGTTTAGGAAAAGAGACCGCATACACTCCCGTGTGGATGATGCGACAAGCAGGGCGATACCTACCTGAGTACATGGCAGTAAGAGCCGAGGCGGGGAACTTCCTCAACCTCTGTCACGATCCCAAAAAAGCAGCAGAAGTGACCCTCCAGCCTTTGGATATCGTAGGGGTGGATGCGGCGATTCTCTTCTCAGATATTTTGGTGATCCCCGATGAGATGGGGATGGATTTGGAGTTTATCAAGGGCTTTGGCCCCAAGTTCAATGATCCCATCAAGACCCAAGAGGATTTGGACAGACTCATCGGTGGCGAAGAAGCAGCATCTAAGTTAACCTATGTCTACGATACCATTAAACTCCTTCGAGAGCAACTCGATGCACGTGGTGATGACAAAGCCTTGATTGGATTCTGTGGGGCTCCATGGACACTGGCAACCTACATGATCGAGGGACAAGGTACCAAAACCTATAACATCTGTAAAAAAATGATGTACTCCAACCCTGAGCTACTGCACAACATCCTAGCTAAAGTGACCGAAGTGGTTAAGTACTACATGGAGAAACAGATCGAATCGGGCATTGATGTGGTACAGATCTTTGACAGCTGGGCAGCGGCGATTGAGCCAAGTAAATATGATGAGTTTAGCTGGAAGTACATGGTAGAGATTGCCGATTATCTCAAATCCAAATATCCTGATACCCCCATCATCATGTTCCCCAAAGGGGTAGCCTCATTCATCGAGCAGGACTTGGTCTATGGGAACTTCGATGTCTTTGGTGTCGACTGGGGAACCCCCATGACACTTGCCAAAGAGAAGCTAGGAGATCAATACGTCCTCCAAGGCAACATGGAACCCTGCCGACTCTACAGCAAAGAGGCAACCACTGAGTGTGTGGAGTCGTTGGCCCAGACCATGAGAGAGGGGCGACATATCTTTAACTTAGGACATGGAATCTTACCTGATGTCCCTGTAGAGAATGCCATTCACTTTGTGCGTGAGTGCCAGCGGGCTTCTAAGCGTTTGTAACCATGGAGGGGTTGATGTGATAAATCAACCCATCAGAAGATAATCGCCTATACTGATTATTACGAGCCTCCATCTCCACTTGGCTCATACTCCTCATCATAACGCTCTTCTTCCTTATTGGCTGTAAGGGTTGAGAGATATTGTGCCATGGCAATGGTTTGGTTGGTATCAAGTGATTTGGCAAAAGAGATCATGATTCCACCAAAGGGAGTTCTGGGGTTTCCCTTTTGTAATGCTTTGAGTCGTTTTAATAAGAGAGCAGCTTTTTGACCTTGAAGTTTTGGGGCTGATCCTATCCCTCCTCCATACATACCATGACAAGAGTTACAAGCGTGTTGAAGATAAAGATTTTCAGCATTAATACTCTTGTTATTTTCATTGGAAAATAGACTAAGAGGCAGCAGTATAAGTAGTAATCGTTTCAATAGAGTATCCTTGCTAAATAGAGTCCCTCTGGTGGGGCGAGTTGGGTGCTGTGTCGTTTGATTAGGTTGAGTTGCTCTTGTTGTTGCGTTAGGTTTAGTTTCCCGTGGGCTACTTGCATAGAAAAATCGACCATCATGCGTACCTGTGAACGGAGAAAACCATTGGCTTCAAAATAGATAATGTGATGATGGTGATGAAGCCTATATTTGGCACGATAGATGGTACGGAGATTGGTGTGGGTTTGGGTGCCTGTTTTTAAGAAGTAGCCAAAGTCATGTTCTCCCTCAAAGGCGTGAAGAGATTCTTGTAAGCGTTTGGGGTCAAATGGGGGGTAGTGGGAGATATGTTGCTCCTCAAAAATAGAGGGGGGAGTGGTTTTAAATAGATAGCGATAGAGACGGCGTTTGGCTGAGAATCGGGCGTGAAACTCCTCCTCGACAGGGGTGATATGTTTGAATGCAATGTGCTTAAGTTTTCGGTTGAGTACGGTTTTGAGTTTCTTCAAATCATACCAAAAATCAGGCAGCTCAAAATCAATTACTTGTCCTGTGGCATGTACCCCTGCATCGGTACGACCACTGCCCCGTATGGGGCTATGGATGCCTATCGAGATGAGTGCCTCTTCGATGGCTGTGGTGATGGTATAGCGTGTGCTTTTTTGCTTTTGGAATCCTTGGAAGTAGCCTCCATCGTAGGCGATTACTGCTTTAACCCTCATTAGAAAAACCTTGTTACTTTGTATCTAAAGAGCGTCCATCCCAACAGGAAGATCGCCACAATGCTTGCCCCCATAATGGCAAACGATCCCCCACTTTTGAGTGAGGTAGCAATAATATAGAGTGCCACGGTGGTGATCCCTAGGACATGGTAGGCGTAATTTTTTTGGTAACGGGGGTTGATCATGGCAAAGGAGGCGATAATATAGAGTCCCATTATGGGGATAAGACTGATAAAAATATAGTAGAGAATACGTCGCTTTTTTTTGGGATCAAAAGACCATTTGACCCATTGATCCAAGATATTACTAGAGCTGTAGCCCTCAGAGTGTAAGTTTTGAAAAATCTGCATTTTCTCATAATTGATCTCTTTGAGGGATCGTTCATCAAAGGTATAGCCACTTCCATCGAGTAGGCTTAACTCTATGGATGCATCTTGGGTATTGATGGTTGCCTCTTTGGCAATAAAGAGTTGATTGGAGAGTGTGGTCTGATTGGACTCCTCTCCTGAAAAATTACCTTTGGTATAGATGACAACATCTTTCATGGTTTTACCCTGTTTATCACGGATATAGATAAAAAAATTCCCAAATTTCTGTCCCAGTTGTGAGGGGTTGAGATTGAGTTTGGCTTCGGTGGACTTTTTGGTTTTAAAGGATTTGTAGTGCTGGTTGGCTTGGGGTATTTTGGCTAAAGATAAGAGCAAAAGCAATAGGGAAAAGAGCAGGGCAATGACTTTGAGTTGGGAGATGAGTTGTTTGGATTGTACCCCCAAAGCGATCAGTGCGATTAGCTCATTTTCATTGGAGAGCTTGAGCAGGGTCATGGCAACGGCGACCAAAAAAGAGATTGGTATGGTATAAAAGAGAATCATTGGGACATTGTAACTAAAGAGCTGCATCATTTCAAAAAAGTTGACCTGAAAGAGTGAAGTCAAGGAGGCAAGCTTGACAATAAAGACCAAAGACCCTATGAAAAATAGGGGCAAAAAAATGGTCAAAAATGCCTTGGTAAAGTTCAGTGATAGATATCGTGATAGGCTAACAGCGTTCACGTTACTGTCCGTACATGATCCACTGAGCCAAGTCGTTAAACTGTTGGTCTAGTAGATAGACAATAAAAGTTGCCATGGCCAAAAATGGCACAAATGGAACGGCTCTATCTTTGGCGAGCAGTGAGGGAATCATGGCGAGGATGGCTGAGAGAAACAGGGCATAGAAAAAAAGAGGAAACCCCAACAATGCCCCCATGGTTCCAGCCACAATAATATCCCCCTCTCCCATGGCTTCTTTGTTGAGAAAATAACTTAGATAGTAACGCAAAAGAGCCAATCCCCCTGCTGCCATGAGGGCATTTTGGATGGAGCCTAACACCTCAGGATTGATCACTGCTACTGCCAAGGCAAGCAGATTGATGCTGTCAGGCACAGCCATGTATTTAAAGTCTATCATCACCAGTGCTAAGAGCAGTGCAAAGGTCAAAAAGACAGCAGGTAGATACCATACCAATCCCAGTTTGATATAGAGCAGTACGGCAATGATGCCTGTTACAAACTCAATAAGGGGATACTGCATGGAGATTTTCTCATGACAAAAATAACACTCCCCCCGCAAGAAAAGCCAAGAGAAGATGGGAATATTGTGCCATGGTTTGAGTGGGGTTTGACAACTTTGACACTTGGATGCAGGAAAAGCGATGTTCTCCCCATTGGGGATACGGTAGATGAGTACGTTGAGGAAGGATCCAAAGATGATTCCAAAAACAAAGATAATTGTTATAAGTAGTATGTTAGCCATTAAACCCCTCCAAATCGTCGGT
>Ga0256828_1000608_pt1 | contig 23547 bp, 23 predicted proteins | sample CV88metaG_FD_185993 | JGI IMG/M metagenome (GOLD analysis project Ga0256828, IMG submission 185993) | Hydrothermal vent microbial communities from East Pacific Rise, Pacific Ocean - CV88 | ecosystem: Environmental > Aquatic > Marine > Hydrothermal vents | place: Pacific Ocean: East Pacific Rise...
CTACCTGCTACAATTCACATTATTCCATGTGGAACATCTTTTGAAATATAAAAAAGTAGATTATCTTGTTTGTTTATTTTACTCTCTGCTTCTTCTATAAATTGCTTTGTTAAATACTTTCTTTTTTCATTTAATTCTTCTATTTCTCTTAAAGTCTTTTCTACTGAATCTGAATTATTTAAAATAAGATTAACTGCCTTATAAGGACTATCCATTCTACCTGCTGCATTAAGTCTAGGACCTATTGTAAATCAAAAAACATCTGCATCCAAATCTGTTTCTAAATCCTCTTCTAAAAGTCTTCTAATTCCCCTAGATCTTGAATTTTTTATTTGAGCAAGTCCAAGCTCTACTATTACCCTATTTTCTCAAGTTAAAACCATACAATCAGCAACTGTCCCTATTGCACAAATATCAATAGAAGCCATTATATATTCTTCATATTCTTCCTTTTTCAAATAGTCTTTTGCTAAAGCCTGCATCAATTTAAAAGCAACTCAGGCTCAAGCTAAATTTTTGTATGGATATTTACAAGCAGGTCTTTTAGGATTTATTATAGCAACTGCTTCTCCTGGAATAATTTCTGGAACAGCATGATGATCAGTAACAATTATATCAACTCAAATAGATTTTGCATATTTTATAATTTCTACATCTCTAGTTCCACAATCAACAGTTATAATCAAACTTACTCCTAATTTTTTAGCTTCATCAACAAAATATTGTTTCAAACCATAACCATCTTTTACTCTATGAGGTAATCTATAACTTGCTTTTAATCAAATTTTTGTAAAAAAATGCATCAAAATACTTGTTGAAGTCACTCCATCAACATCATAATCTCAAAAAATAAAAACTTTCTCATCATTTTCTTTTGCTTGTTTTATTCTATCAACTGCTTTTTTCATATCAGCAAACAAATAAGGATCATGCAAACTATCCAAAGTATTTGGCAAAAATTCTTCACCCTGAAATCTTAAAGCCAAAATTTCTTCTATATCCTTATTTTTAGTAGATCTATCAAATTTTATTATATTTCATTTAATTGATTTTTGTTGCATTTCTTGTTTTTGCTAAATTAAATTTTAATTAAAAATAATTATATAAAATCATAAAAAAAACACAAAAAGAAAAGCTGGGATAAAATCCCAAGCTTAAAAGCTATCACTCAAAGTCTTTCTCTTACAAAATCCTTAAGTGATTTAGCCACCTCTCTACCTGCTGAAGTATAGACCATATTGTTTCCATTACCCAATCTATACCCAGAGTTAGAGCCATTTACATATATTGTTCTATCAGCACCACCTTGTGCACTTGGCACTTTAATCATTTTTTGTGTTCCGTCTGATGTCTCCATATATTCATTTATATATGCCATAACTCACCTCCTATACTTTTATTTTTTGTTTTGTTAAGCAAATATATTATAACACAAAATATTTATATTGAAAAATAATTTTAAAATTAGTTAATTCATTCAATAGATGCTTTTATCTTATCTTTAACTATATCAAATTCTGGAAATATACTACTTCAAGTTCAAGTTCAATAATATATTGTATTTTTTCAAAGTAATTCTGTAAATTCAACTAAAGCAGTTCATCCTCTTTTTATTTTACTAAAAAAATCTACATCTGTTTTTGAAATTCTAGGTAATATTGATCATTCTCTAAATACTATTGGATTTGAAGGATCAAAAACAAATAATCATTTTTCTGATTCTAAAATAATAAATGTATGTTTTTCTCAAAATTCATCTTCTCTGTCCCATAATACCTCTCAAGAAAAAAATACACTTTTAACATTTTTATCTTGTAAAAATTTTTGAGCAATTAAAGAAAACTCAACACATACAGCCTTATTATTTAAAACAACATTACTTAAAGTATTATTATCTCAATGAATAATTGTACTTCTACTTTGTAAATTACCATCATCTTCAAATTTATTTAAAGAATTATATAAAATTGCTGAAATATTTAACAAAGTATAGTATAATTCTGAATCAAAATCATAATTAGAGTTATCTTCTAAGTATTTTTTCATTTGATCTTTAATACCTTTATTTTTTTCTATAGAAGTATCAATTCTTTCCAAAATATCTTTAATTACAGGATTATCAAAATCTGCAATCTCAAACATATCATATTCACTAGTATTAAATATACTTCATCAAATAGGTACAGCTATTCAAGTTTTTACATATTCAATTTTAGAAGAAGGTCAATAATACCTTGTATATTTAGTAACTCAATTCTTTTCTTCTATATTATCAACAATTTCTAAATTTTTATATGTTCAAACTATATTATTTTCTTTCATAAACTTATTTAATATACAAATAATTACTTATATAATAAATAAAATATACTAAAAGTCAATATTATTTCAATAAACTATTTTCCAAACTTTTTTTATTATTTCTTAGAATTTCTAATTGATTATTTAAAACAAATTCTTTTTGTTCTAAATTTTTATCTAAAATCTCAGTATTATTTATATCTAATTTTTGTTTTTTAGAATTTTTATTTAATTTTTTTAGCTCAACTATTTCTTTTTCTAATAATTTTTCATAAGTTTCAAGTAAAGAAATCATATCTTTTACTGGTGCATTAAAGTTTTTCTTTAAATATTTTTTAAATAGATCAAAATCAATTACATCTTTATATTTTGATTTTTCAATTAAATTTTTTAATTGTTTTACATCTTTTAAAACTAAATCCATTTGATTATAAAAATCTCAAAATTTATCCTCTACAAAATCTCAAATATTTGAAATTTCTCAAGCTTTAAAATTATCAATTTTATTTTTTAAAACCTTGTAAATTAGATTCATTTTAGATAATTTTTTATCAATTACTAAAGTTTTATTTTTTATTTTCAATTCAATTTTATCCTTAAAAGAAATAACAATACTTAAAATAAATAAATAAATTTTTGAAAATAGAAAACTAAAAAAATAACCAATATAATAAAAAGCATAAAGTGAAGCTATATATAAAAATGTAGAAAATAAAACAGCAATTGCTAATTGTCATCATTCTCTATTTCTAGCTATATTTCACATTGATTTAGTTAACTTTCCTGCATTTTCTAAACTTCAATCTAAAATTTCTTTTTTCTTTTTTGATATTACTTCATTTAAATTTGAAGGTTTTCATAAATATTCATCAAAAACTAATTCATATTTATCTAATTTATTTAAAAGTCTCTCTTGATCTTTTTTATAATACAAAAAATCATCTGAAATCATTATTCAAGTTTTTGTATATACTACTTCACTAATATATAAAAATAATTTTGTTCTTCAAAGTAACTTAAAAAATATAATTGTAAAAATTACAAAGTAAGCAATAAATAAAAATAAAAATAAAAATAAAAAATTTCAAATATAAAAAGAAATAACTCCTAAAATTATTGTAATAATAGCAAAAGGAATATTTATTTTACTTAATATTTCTAAAAAATCCTTTCTAGCTGTCAAAATTAATTCATTTAAATCAATATAATTATAAACAGAAAATCATTTTTTACTTATTTCAGATATAACACTTTCATTTAAATATTTTGGATATTTTCTAGTTTTTAATAACATATTTTTCTATTAAAATTTAACTTTAAATTAAATATAACTTTAATTTTTCTTTTAGCAAAGAAATTTTAAACTTTGCATTTTTAAACAAAAAAAATATAATTTTTCTACTTTTAGTCCCCATAGCTCAGTTGGAAGAGCACCAGGCCGCGGACCTGGGTTAGTCGTGGGTTCAAATCCTGCTGGGGATGCCATTTTTTTATAAAAAGAAGAGCTTAAAACTCTTCTTTTTAAGTTACTCTCAATACCTCTTCAATAGTAGTATAACCTTTTATAGCTTTTAAAATACCATCTTCTTGCATCAAAATTAAATCTTTTCCTCTAGCTGATTTTATTATTTCATCTGCAGTTGCTCATTCTCTAATTAAATCTTTTAATTCTTCATTTAAAGTTATTATTTCAAATATTCAAATTCTTCATTTATAACCACTTCAAGAACATTTGTCACATCATTCTCAATGATATAATTTCAATTTTTCTGCAGGCATTCATTTCATTCAAATATCCTCCATCATATTTTTAATTAAAGCTGTTTCTCAAGGTGTTTTTTCTTTTTCTGTCTTACAATGTGGACATATTTTTCTTACTAATCTTTGAGCTATTATTGTATCAATAGCTGAAGCTAAAATATATGGTTTTAATCACATATTTATTACTCTATCTAGGGTATCTGCTGCTGATTTTGTATGCAATGTAGACAAAACCAAATGACCTGTTAAAGATGCTGAAGTAGCAGTATCCAAAGTAGCTTTATCTCTGATTTCTCATACCATTATTATATCTGGATCTTGTCTTAACAAAGCCTTTAATCAAGTTTGATATGTAAAACCAAGTTTTTCATTTACTTCAGCTTGAATTACTCAAGGAAGTTCATATTCAATAGGATCTTCTAATGTAATAATCTTTTTATCAGGAGTATTTAATTTTGATAAAATAGTATACAAAGTTGTAGTTTTACCTGAACCTGTAGGTCAAGTAACCAAAATCAAACCATTTTTCTTTGATATAGCTTTTTCAATCATTCTTTTTGATGTCCAAAAGAAACCTAAGTCTTCAAAATCAACAATTGCTTTTGAGGCATCCAAAAGTCTACATACTACATTTTCACCATATTTTGTTGGTAAAGTAGATACTCTAACATCTAACTTTGTATCTTTTTTTTCTTTAATTTTTAATTCATATTTACCATCTTGTGGGACATTTACAATATTTAATTTCAGATTAGCACTATATTTTAATCTTTCTAAAATTAATTTATATTGTTTTAATTCTAAATTAAAAACATTAACTAATATACCATCTATTCTAAACCTAACTTCTACTTCATCTTCAAAAACTTCATAGTGTATATCAGAAGCTCATAAAATCAAAGCTCAAATAGTTAAATCATAAAGAGCTGAGTCAGTTTCTCTTCTTTTAAGAGAATCTTTTACTTGATCTTCAATTTTTTTAAATTTTACACTAGAAAAAATCTTTTGCTCCTCTTGTTGCAAAATTTTTTCTTTTAGTTTTTCATTTATTTTTACTTTAGCTTCTCTTCAAATAGGCATATTATATTTTTAATTTTGTATTTTTATATTTCTATTTATAATCCTTTATATTATAGCATAATGATTTTATTAATGCAAAAAAACAGACAAAATGCATCAATATTACTTTGGTCAATTTTTATAAGTATGATTTTATCAATACTTTTTTTATCAATAAGTACTAAAATAACTAAAAATTTAAAAAATAATGATGATATAATAGAAAATTCTCAAATACATGAAATAATCAAAAAACAAATAGCTATAAAAGATTTTTCAACAATAAAATTAAAAGATAAAGAATATTTATTATTTGAATCAATTGATCCTTTAATTAGAAATATAAAAGAAAAAAAAGAATTAAATATTCTTTTTAACTCTTGAAATACAATAAATTTAAAAGTTGAAAAAATCTATTGAGCTGATATATATTATGAAACATACCAATGAATAGATCAAAATAATATTACTACATTAGTTTCTAGCTGAATATTATCAGATGAAATTAACAAAAATTTATTAGATAATAGTAATAACTGGTGAAAAATATATTTAAAAAATCTTGGATGAGAGTCAAAAATAAAAGTATATTCTGAAAAATCATGTTTGCCAAAATATATAAATTATAAAATTGTAAAAGTTATTTGAAATAAACAATTAATTAAAGAAAAAAACAAACAAAAATTATGGTAATTTTCTTTACAAATATGATTTAAAATATAAACTAGTAAAAAATAATTTAATAAAAATATATGAATAAAAAAATTATATCATTTCTTTTATTAATAAGTATTATATTCTCATATAATACTTCTTTTGCAGTAGAAAAAACTGATCTATATAAGGAATATAAGACAAATGTTGAAAAAAATTGTTTAGAAGCTCCTTTCTATACTGAAGCAGATTCTGGAAACAAATATATTTATATATATGAAAAATATCAAAAACATTATCCTTCTGTTGAAGAATTAAAAAATGATTCAAAAGTCAAATATTTATTAAATTGATCAAAAGAAACATTTTGATTATCTGCAATTAAAGAAGTTTATAGAGAAACTCAAAATGAAATATATAAATGTTGAATTATATCTGCTCAATTTAGATGATATAAAATAGTAGAACAAAATTTAAAACTGGATAAAACTTGAATGGTAAAAAACTTAGTTGAAAGTATAATTGAACCTAAAATTGAAAGACTAAAATCAGCAAACAAAAAATGTAAATTTGATGATAATGAATTAATTGTTTCAAAAAAACAAATACTTGATCAATCTACATTTGAACTTTGTAAATATTCATATTATCTAGATTATTTAAAAGATTATTATAGTGATGTAGAAAAAATATTGGGTATTGATAAAACTCAAAATAATAAAGAAGTAGCTAATCAAATGACATATGATCCAAAAATTATTGAAGCAATGATAAATAATACAAATGCTGCAATTGATAATGAGAAACAACACTCTTTTAAAATATATCCTATTGTATTTACAGCTTATTCTGAATATCAAAGTAATTTCCCAATACATATTGCATTAGAACTATTAAAAGATAATTTAATAATATTTAGAGAAAAATTATATAAAACTCTAAGTCCTATTAGTGAAGTTGTTTATAAATATATAAATGCAATGAATGAATAAAAAAAGATTTATTTAAAAAATAAATCTTTTTTTTATTCAACATAAATATATCATCTTATTGCTCTGTCATTAGAGGAAATTCTTCTATAAGTTACTTCTCATAATCTTCTATAATTCATATCTGAAACAATCAAATCTCAATTTGATTTTATATCCATTACAATTCAAACATGACCATATCTAGGATTGTATCATCTACCATTAAAAACAATAATAGAACCTAATTTAGGAGTAGATCAAGTTGGATGTCATTTTTTTCTTGCATTTCTTAGCCAATCTTTTGCATTTCCTCACCAATTAACTGTTTTATACTTAGCTACATACCAAGTACAATTACCCCAATAAAATTTGTGATAACTTGGTTTTGGTGTTAATTTATATGTTCATTGTTTATTTACATATTTGCTTGGAGAAGCAAAACTATATCATGATTTTTTATATGCATAAGTTTTCTTTGGAGCAACATATTTAGGTTTGGGCACATATTTAACAGCTCAAGGAATAACTAATACATCTCATACTTTTACTACTTCTCCTGTTCAAATTAAATTTTGTTTTCTAATTTTTGAAACATCAATTTTATATTTTTTAGATAATGATAATAATGTTTCTCACTTTTTTACTTGATGAATAACTCATGATACAGGTGGTATTTTTATTGTATCTCCTGGATGAATAACATGTTTTTTATCAAAATTGTTTGCCCAATAAATAGAGTTACTAGATACTCTAAATTTATAAGCAATTGAAGAAATTGATTCTCAAGGCTGAACCTTATAATTAACTATTTCATTTGTTCATGATAAATCTCTATTATCATCTAAAACAGTGGAAACAGATAAAAATGAATCTTTTGCTTCATACAATTGTTCAGTATCATCTAAAGAATTTTCATCTTCTCAAATCACATAAGAACCTAAAATTGAATTTTCATCAATATATCATCTATAAAAATCAAATTCTGTATTTTTATGAATTTTTGAAGCAAACATTGGATATATTGGCATTAAAAATGCCATAAATAAAATAACAATTTTATATCAAAGTCTATTTTTTCTTAATACTCAAGTAATTTTTTGTCTAAATCCCATATTATCTTTGAGCATTCTTGAATGTCTATCAATACGGGCTTTTATGTTAACTTTTTGTACCAAATTTATTTTTTAGATAATAAAAGATAAACATTAAAAAAATTAAGTTTACCAAGTCTAATATTTTTAGACATATCATAAAATTTAACTTTAAAATTATATTAAAAAAACAAAGATTTTCAAAAGAAAATCTTTGTTTTTTATAATTTATAATTATGCAATTTTTGTAACTTCAAATTTAGTTAAACTTGGTCTAAAACCATTGTTTCTCATATATCTTTTTTTAGATTTCATTTTAAAAACTCTAACTTTAGCTCCTTTGAATTGTTCAACTGCTTTTAATTCAACTTTTGACCCTTCAACTGTAGGAGTACCTACTTTTGTTTCTTTTCCTTCTTCATCAGAAACTAATAAAGCTTCAACTGTAAGTTTTTTACCAACTTCTACATCTTGTTTTTTAACATCAATAATATCACCTTTTCTAACAATGAATTGATTTCATCCTAATTCTATAACTGCTAACATAATTAACTTTTTAAAATATATAAAATAACTTTAAGTTTAAAACTTAAAAAAGAAAAGCCCTAATTTCCCTTTTTTCTTAAGTTTTAATTTTAGAATCTAAAGCTTATCACTTAATTATTTACTAAGTTTCAAGCCTCAAATTCTAATTTGAAAATGGCTGGGATGGAGGGATTCGAACCCCCGAATGACGGAGTCAAAGTCCGTTGCCTTACCACTTGGCGACATCCCACCACAACCTGCTAAAATTTCTTTAGCTTGCACATTATATAAAAATAAAAAAAAAGTCAAAATAAATTTTGATTTTTTTTGTTAATTATTAATATGATGACATATAAGAAACAACAAGATTTTTTATCTTGTTGTTTTAAATAAGCTTACTTTTTAATTATATATAACCTATGATGTGAATTATAAATTTTATTAGAAAAAGACCTAGTGATACTACTATTAGACTATGAAGAATTATTTTTTGATTATTATTAGCATCTACTGCTTACTATAATTTAATTTACCAAGGAGATGCTATGGAAGCAACTTTCTGGGGAATGGAAATTTCAAATCAAACTGCATTAATTCTAAAATATGTATTAATTGTAATGGCTATGATTCCTGTAATAGTTTCAATACTTAACCAATGTGTAGCTAAGGCAAAATATATTAGAATTGCTCAAATTGTATTTTGAATAGTACTATTTATATTTGCTTGATTAATAAAAGATACAGCTGATTTAGATTTTGATGTTTTAGTTGTATTTCTAGGATTTTTACCTCTTTTTGCAGGTATAACTTGAAAATGTATTCCTAAAAAATGTTTAAGATATGGAGAAAAAGTAACTAAAATTAGAGTATAATTTAAAAAAGTCATATATTTAAAATATATGGCTTTTTTATTAACAAAAAAACAGATTAGAAAACTAATCTGTTAATAAATCTCTACTTGGTTCATAAAAATCTAATTTATCTTTTCAAATTTTTTCAACAATATAATCAATTAAATCTTCTTTTTTTACCTCTGTTTGTGTTCAATCAATAGTATTTCTTACTTGAAAAATTCAATTTCTTGCTTCCATTATTCAAACCATAACTACATATTTTGCACCAGATCTATTTGCTTTAAGCATTTGTTCTTTCATAGATGGAGTTCAAAGTGAAACTGCAGTATTAATTCAAGCATCTCTAGCAGCTAAACTTAAAGGTAAAACTACTTTTTTAGCATCATCTCATAATTGTACAAAAAATAAATCTAATTCATCTTTATCTTTGATTTTTATATTTTTTTCTTTTAATAAATCAATAATTCTAAATACATCTACTGAAAAACCAGATGCTGGAATATCTTTCTCAGATCATAATTTTGTAGCTAAAGTATTATATCTATAACCAGATGATATTCTATCATCAGAATCAATTAATCTAAATTCCCAAACAGAATTATTTATATAGTTATAGTCTCAAACTAATGAACTATCTTCTATATAAGGAACATCTAAAATATCTAAATATTCTTTTAAAGAAGTATAATGTTTTTTAGAATCTTTTTTTAAAAACTTAGTTATTTTAGGAGCTTTTTCTAATAAAATCTCTTCATCTTCAGATTTAGGATTTAATAATTTTAATGGATTGCTTTCCAAATCCAATTTAGATTCTTCTGTTAATAAATGTTTTTTATCTTCATAAAAATTTTGTAATTCTTCTATAAATTTTGCTTGTTCCTTTTTAGATCATACAGAATTTATAGAAATTTTTATACTATCAGCTAAACCTATCTTTTTTAAAATACTATAAGTAATAAATATTAATTGAGCATCTATAATTGGATCATCTTCTCAAATTACATCACCTCAAAATAAACCAATTCATTTAATATATTCATTATTTTTAGGATAAAAACTATCCATATAATATGAATATACAGGTTGACTTAATTCAGATAATTCATTCTCAATATATCATTTTAATGTTGGAATAGAAGGATTTGGTTTAAAACAAAAATCTCAAAATCAATCTATATTCATAGAATAAACATAATCTGAATATCTATCTCAAAAAATATTTTTTAAATCTTCTAAATGTAATAAATTTGGGGTTGAAAATCTTCTAAATGAATTTTTTCTAAACTCATGTCTAAAAACTTTTTTTAAAAAAGTTAAATATTTATGCTCATCAGGTAAAATAGCCTTTGTTTTTAATTGTTTTTCTTCCATTTTTCTTTTTATTTTTTTAAAAATTAACAACTATTTATTAGTATATAGTATTTTTCTATTTTTCAAAAATATTTAACAATTTTTTTTAAAAATAAACTTGTAAAATTCATAATTATAAGAATAATATTTAAAACTATTAAATATATAATTTTTAATAAATATTATGGAAAACAAAAAAACAATTGCATTAACATGAGGTTCAACTTGAGGACATATATTCCCTTTAGTTTCATTATATAATTATTTAAAAGAAACTTGAGAATATGATTTTTTATGGTTCTGAGAACAAGACAGTTTAGAAGAAGAAATTGCTACAAAAAACAAAATACCCTTTTTTGATATAAGTGCATGAAAACTTAGAAGATATTTTGATTTAAGAAATTTATATGAACCATGGAAAAATCTAACTTGAATTGTTGAATGAATATTTTATTGTAAAAAAGAAAATATTGATATTGTTTTTTCAAAGTGAGGTTATGTTTCTCTACCTATGGCCATTGCAGCTAAATTAACTTGAAAAAAATTATATATCCATGAATCAGATACTGTTTCTGGTATTTCAAATAAAATAGTTTCTAGTTTAGCTACAAAAGTATTTTATAGTTTTCCAAATGAAAAAATTGATTGAAAAAAACATATATTAACAGGGCAAATTTTAAATCCAGAATTAATTGATTATTTAGATAATACAACTGTTATAAATTGACCAAAGCTTAATGTTATAGTAATGTGAGGTAGTCAATGATCAACTAATATATTCAATGCTTTACTAAAAGCATTACCTCATCTACCTTTTGTTCAATTTCATATTGTTTTATGAGAAAAACATATGAATTTAAGACCAGAATTTAAAAAATTCCCAAACACTATAGTTCATGACTTTATTACACAAAAAAGACTTGGTAAAATATTAAAAGAAGTAGATATTGCTATTACTAGATGATGAGCAACTACTCTTTGGGAACTATATTTTTTTGGAATACATTCATTAATTGTTCCTTTAAAATGAAGTGCTTGAAATCATCAAGAACAAAATGCTTTATATTTCCAAGAAAACTATTGAAGTGAAATACTTGAAGACAATGAAGAATTAACTAATAAAATAGTTGAAAAACTTACTAAATATAAAGACTTAAGAAAAGCTTGATTAAATTTAAAAGATTTTTTTAAACCATTAAAAATAATACAAAAAGAAATAAAAGATTAAATTTAGCAAGACTAAAATATGTTATTGAAAGAATAAGTATGTTAATATATAAAAGACATACTTATTTTTTTATTTACAATTTATGAAAATAGTTTTAAACATACCTGATGAAATAATATCAAAATTAAAATATGTATTATTAGGTATATTTGTTATTTCTATGATAGCTTATGCTTATTTCTTTAAATGAGCAGACACAAATGTATATTTATTATTAGCAACCATTTTTGCTATCTATATGGCAGTAAATCTTTGAGCTAATGATGTAGCAAATAACATGTGACCAGCAGTTTGAGCTAAAGCAATTAGTCTTTGATGAGCAATTATTATTGCTATGATTTTTGAAGCAGCTTGAGCAATAATTGCAGGTTGAGATGTAGTTAATACAATTAAAGGTTGAATTATTGATCCAAACTTCTTTGCAAAAGATTCAATTGAATTTATTGCAATTATGCTTGCCACTCTACTTGGTTCAGCTCTATGGGTAAATATTGCAACATTTTTTAAAGCTCCTGTTTCTATTACCCACTCAATACTATGAGGTCTAATCTGAGCCTGAATAACATCAGCATGATTTGCTGTAGTAAATTGGCCAGTGGTTATAAAAGTAATGATAGCATTAGTAATAGCTATTTTTATGTGATGAATAATCTCAACATTAATATATATATCAATTAGAAAAACCATATTAAAACAAAAAGACAGATGAGAAGCAGCAAAACATTGGGTTCCAATATATATTTCACTTATGACTTTTGTTTTTTCACTTTATTTAATATTAAAATGATTAAAACATAAATTATGACCAATTAAATTATATATTGAAAATTTATGATTAAATTTCACAAGTACTGCAGTATTTACATCAATTATTTTAGCTATTACTATATATATTTTATTAATTGTAAATTATAAAAATAAGAAAAAATCATATTTTGAAGATTCTAAAGACTTTGTAAATAAATTATTTAATTTACCATTAATATTTGCTGTTGCTCTTTTAAGTTTTGCTCACTGAGCAAATGATGTAGCAAATGCTATCTGACCACTAGCAGCAATATATGATGCAACAATTAATTCATCTGATAGTTTAAAACAAGTATGAGTTCCATTCTGGATTATGATTCTTTGAGCATTATCTCTTTCATTTTGATTAGCAGTTTTTGGTGCAAGACTTATAAAAACAGTTTGAAAATCTATTACAAAACTAGATCAAACTAGATCATATTCCATAGCATTAGCTGCTGCAATTACAGTAATCATAGCTTCAGGATTATGAATTCCTGTTTCTACTACTCAAATTGCACTTGGATGAATTTTTGGTATTTGATTATTTAGACAATACTTAAAATTTAAAAACTGAAAAGATAAAAAAGTAATACAAATGTCTAAATTAAAATGAATTATTTTATCTTGGGTTATTACTTTTCCTGTTGCATGAATAATTGCCTCATTAATTTATCTAACAATTATTTTCCTGTCAAAATAAAAATAATAAAAGTCAATTTAAAAATAAAAAAAATACTATAAAAAAATTGTTTAGAAAAAATTAATATGATAGAATTTATATATAAAATATTTTACTAAAATACAAAAACAAAAATGAGCACAATAACAAAAAAAGAAGTAAAAGATTTTGAAAAAATCACACTTGATGAATTAAACCAAACTTCTAGTTATTTAAAAAGAATTGATAGAAAATTTTTAGTTACAGCTACACAACTAAAAGAAATATTAAAAGATATTACAAAAGATTTTAAAGTATTAGAAATTGCAGGAAAAAGAATTTTTTCTTATGATAATGTATATATGGATACTGAGGATTATTTATTTTATAACCAACATCAAAATAAATTAAACAAAAGAACAAAAATAAGAACAAGATTATATGTAGATTCAGATTTAGCATTTTTTGAATTTAAACAAAAAGAAAACTGAATTACTCAAAAATATAGATATAGTTTTCCTACTGAAGAACATGGAACTATGACAAAAGGTAAAAAAAGATTTTATGAAGGTGTTTGGCAAGCAATGTATGATGAACAAAAAGCTCCAACTATTACTCCAGCTATTAGAACTAAATATAAAAGAATTACATTAGTTTCAAAAGATGGTTCTGAAAGACTTACTATTGATTTTGCTATAAAAACTGAAAATTTAAGAAATCCAAATCAAACAGAAATTGACTTAAAAAATCTTGTAATTATTGAATCAAAATCATTAAATCAAGATTGTGCAAGTTGCAAAATAATAGAAAAAAAACATGGTATAAAACAAGCTCATGCATGTTCAAAATATTCTCTTTGAGTAATTTATTCAGGATTAGCTGAAAAATATGATACATTCAAAGATACAATGGAAGAAATCAAAAATATCAGACTTGAAACTATGAAAAATAGATTTAGAAGAACTGATATCAAAACAATTCTAAAACAAGAAAATCCAAAAAATTTAAAAAAAAACTTAATTAATTCATAATTAAGTTTTTTTTATTCAAATTTAGTTTTTACCTCATCTTTAATTATTCTTTTCATATCTTCTTTTAGTGGAGCTACAAATTTATGTTTTTTTCAATATAAATCTATTTCTATAAAATAAGCATGTAAAGCTTGTCTTTTTAGTTGATACAAAGTAGCAGCCTGTTTATTTACCTTTGAATTTCAATAAGTTTTATCTCAAACTATTGGATATCAAATAGAAGCAAGATGAACTCTGATTTGATGAGTTCTTCAAGTTTCAAGTTTTAACATTATAAGACTATATTTACTATCAATATGTTTTAAAACCTTTCAGTAAGTTATAGCTATTTTAGGATTAACAGGATTTTGAGTAGTCATTCTAGTTCTATCATAAGGATCTCTACCAATATAACTTTCAATTTTAAAATTATCTTTTGTTAAAATTCAAGTAACAATAGCTAAGTAATATTTTCAAACTTCCCTATTTTTTATAGTTTCTGATAAATAATTCATCATTTTATCATTTTTTGCAATCATTATTGCTCAAGTTGTATCTTTATCAAGTCTATGAATTATACCAGGTCTTTCTACTCATCAAATTGATGGTAAATCATTTTTACAATGATATAAAACTCAGTTAACCAAAGTACCACTATTTCCTCCTTCTCAAGGAACAGGATGAACATTTACTCAAGCATCTTTATTTAATACTAAAATATTTTCATCTTCAAAAATAATATCAAGAGGCATTTTTTCAGCCAAAACTTCTTCAAGTTTTTCTACTACCACTTCAAAAGATATTTCATCTTTATTTTTTATTTTAATATTTTTAGTTATCTTTTCTCAGTTAACAAAAACTTGTCATCTATCAATTATTTTTTGAATATAACTTCTAGAAAAATCACTAAAAAGAGCAGATAAGTACATATCTACTCTTTTGTTCTTCTCTTCTATAAATACACAAAAATTATATTTCATTTATTTTTTTTATAATCCTAAACTTTTTTTTATTTCTTCTTCTTTTCTTTTAGCTTCATCCTCTTTAGCTTTGTTTTCTAATTCAGCCATATATAAATCTCAAAGCATTATCCATTCTGATTGTTGTTTTTTTAATAATTTTTTGATATCTTCAGGATGTTCTTTTGCTAATTCTCTAAATTTTTCTCTTTCTTCTGTAAAAACTTTTGTTAATTCATCAAATTGAAATTGAGATAAAGTAGGCACAGCATCTACTACTCTCTTTTTTTCCATAGTATTTAATGATAAACTATGTTTTAATAAATCTAAAAATTTTTCTTCTTCAACATTAACATCTTCTAAATGCTTTTTGATTAAATCAAGGATAATTTCATCTACTTGTTGTTCAGTAATTTTTATATCTGACATATTTTTTGATAAATAAGTATTAAATTGCACATATTATAAATAATATTTTTTATTTTTCAAAACTTTTTATATAATAAAAAAAATTAAAATTATTATTTATAAATATATGTCATTATTCAAGACTCAAGCTATAATATTAAAACAAAAAAAAATCAAAGATAAAGAATTTATTTATACTATATTTACAAAAGATTTTTGAAAAATTTTTGTAAACAAAAAATATAGTTCAAAAGAAAAAAATCTAGATATTTGATACATTATAAATTGTGAAATAGAAACAAAGCAAAACCAAGATATACACAAGATAAAAAATATAAAAATAAAATATGAATTTTTAAATCAAAAAAGAAGTTTTTCTGAAATAAATAAATATCTTGAAATTTTGAGTTATATTTTAATCAATCTAGCTAACTGAATTGTTTCCCAAGAGATATATAACACAATTGAACAAATAAATAAATCTGAAAAAATAGATGAAATAAAATTAATTTTAACAAAAATCAAAATTAAAAATATATTATGAGAATTAGATATAGAAAACAAAGATATCAAAATAGCAAAAATACTAAAATTTATAAATCAAAATAATATAAAAACTATACTTAAGTTAAGTTGAATTGATGAACAAACAAAAAAACAATTAGAAAAAATCTAATTATTTTTTAATAACCTACTCCTTCTTTTATTCTTTCAAGCATTTGCTTGTCCATTTCAGAAATATATTTAGGCATTTTTACATCAAGTTTTACAAGTAAATTACCTACTTTATCACCTTCTTTTTTACCAAATCATTTAACTCTCATTTTTGTACCTGGCTTAGTTAAAGCAGGAATTTTTATTGTTTTTTCTTGTCCATAAACTCATCTAATAGGCAAAGTTCCACCTAATAAAAAATCAAAATAAGGGACTTCATAAGTTTTTTCAAAATCTAAACTTTCTTCTTTTTTAGGTTCTTGTTTAGTTTGTTGTCTAGTATATTGTTGTCATCCAAAAGGATTTCAAGCTTGAGATGCTCATCAAGCAGCTCCTCAAAATAAATCTTCTAAATTAAAACTAAATCATCCAGAACTAGCTCATCTAGAAGTTCTACCTGAACTAGCTCTTGAAAATCATCCAAAAATATCTTCAAATCAAGAAAAACCTTGAAAATTACCATCAGCAAATGGATTTCAAGCACTTTTACCAAACATATCATATTGTTTTCTCTTTTTTTCATCACTTAAAGTATTATATGCTTCACCTATTTCTTTAAATTTTTCTTCATATTCTTTTTTCTTTCATTCAGGAGCTCTATCAGGATGATATTTCATAGCAAGCTTTCTATATGCTTTTTTTATTTCATCTTGACTAGCTGTTTTAGAAACTCCCAAAAGTTCATAAAAATCTTTTTTCATATTTCTCTATTATTACACAATAAAATAATTCTTAGTTTCATTATATACACTTTATACAAAAAATCAAATCTTTTTAGCACTTATTTTTATAAAGTGCTAAAAAGACAGATTAATAAAAAAAACCTTTATATTAAAAGGTTTTTAATCTAAATTATAAGTTCAAGGATTTTCATCTGAAAAAACAGTTTTATCTTTAAAAGAAATAACTCTTTTTTGCATAGAATTAACTATATTTTTATCATGAGTAGCAATAATAATAGTTTTACCTTGTTTATTTAATCATTCAAATATATCCATTATTCATTTTGCTGTTTCTGGATCTAGATTACCAGTTGGTTCATCTCAAATAATAATGTCTGGATTTCTAACCAAAGCTCTAGCAATACTTATTCTTTGTTTTTCTCATCAACTAAGTTCTTGAACAAATTTATCTTTTTTAACAAGTAATCAAACTTGTCCTAAAACTTCAGGAACCTTTTTTCTAATTATATCATCTTTATAACCACAAACTTCCATTGCAAAGGCTATGTTTTCATATACTTTCTTTGATTCAAGTAATTTATAATCTTGAAAGATAACTCAAATGTTTCTTCTATATTCTTCAAGAGTTTTATCACTCATACTTTTATACAAAGCCATACTATTATCAAGAATAATATCTCATCTCATTGGTTTAAAATCACCTATTAAAGATCTAATCAAACTAGTTTTTCAACTTCAAGAGTGACCTATAAAAAATACAAACTCTCATGGTTGTATATCTAAATTTATATCTCTTAAAACAACTTTATTACCAAAAGCCAAAGTTAAATTATCTATTTTCATAAAATAGTTTGATTATATAAATAAAAAAAACTAAATAAATAATATTTAGTTTTTAATTTTTGTCATTTTTTTTTATTAAGAAACCTTTACAATAGTTTCTTTTAATTTTTGATTTTCATCAGATAATATTGAGTTTTCAGATTCCAATTCTTGATTCCTAGCTTCTAATCTTTGATTTTCAAGTTTTTGTTCTTCCAACATTTTTTTCAATTTTTGTAATTCATTATTTTCATCTTTCTTTTCTGTATCTTCTTCAAAAAATTGTCTAGTTTTATCTAAAATTAAATCTACATTTTCATTAGTTTTTTTTAATAATCTAGCTTCTAATTCACTTATTTTAGTTTTATATAAATCTAATAATTGATTTAATTCTGCTATTTCCAAGTCTTTACTAGATAGAGAAATATTAAAAGTATTATTTATTTTTTCTATTTCAGTTTCAAGTAAAATCTTTTTTAGTTCTAACTCTTGTTCCAACTTTTTTCTTAATTCTTCTTCTAAAATAATTAAATATTCTTTATTTCTTTCTTTAACTTTTTTATCTACAATTATATTTAAATAAACTTTTATTTTCTTTATTCTTGAAATTAATCACTTATTTTTTTCAGTTAACTCTAAAACCTTTTGATTTAGATCATAAACAGTTTCTAATGCTATTTCTAATGTTTCTTCTTTATATTCTAATTGACTTGAGAGACTAGAATTTCTTCTTACTTCTTCTTCATATTTTAATTTAAGATCTAAAGTATCTTTTAACATTAAATCTATCTTTTCTTTAACTTCATAAGAAAAATCATCAAATTGTTTTTTTAATAATTTTCTATTTTCTGAGATTTCATTTTTTTGAATCTCCAACTCTTTTCTAGATTCTAACTCTTCTTTATACAAAAATATAGTTGATAAAAAATTTAATAATAAAATTCTAGTATTTTTATCATTTTCTGTTTTTATAATAGATGAATCAATATCATAAATAGCTTGTACTACCTCTGATATATATCAATTATCATTTAAAAAAGTTTCTAAATTATCTAAAATACTTTTTCTGTTTTTAGATTCTTCTGAAGCCAAATTAGATAAATATGATTTTTCATCAATATTTTTTCTTAAAATTGTAACCATAAATTTTATATATAATTTTGTTATTAAATCTTTTTAATTATAAGAAAAAATAAGAAATAGTCAAACTATTTCTTATTTGCTTGTTTTTCAAGCATTTCTTTATGTTTTTTTGCTTTTTCTTCTTTTTTCTTTTGCTCTAATTCAGCCTTTCTTTTTTCCCAAGCATCTTCTTGTTTTTCTATATCTTTCATCATTTTATTTATTCTTTCTACTACCTTTTCCCTAGGTTTAGAATATTTTTCTCTTGAAACTTGTAAAATCTTTTTATACCTAGCATCAAAAGCTTCTGGATTTTTTGGATGTGGAGGAAAAGTTGCAGCTGAAAAGACAGGACTAGGCATTCAATCAATTAATTGTTTTAGATAAATATGGTATTTAGCTAAATTTGTTAAATCATCCTCACTAATTCAATTTCATAGCACTTCTTTTAAAATAAGTGCATCATGATATCATACTTGAAAAGAAATAGTAGTTCATACATTACCAAAAACAGCTCATTTAACAGATTCTTGCATTTGATCAATATATTGATTTGCCATTACAAGATTTAGTTTATATTTTCTAGCTTCTGATAAAATAGTTGCAAAAGAATCTGTTGCAAAATTTTGAAATTCATCTACATATAAATAAAAATCTTTTCTATCTTTTTCATCTATATCTGCCCTACTCATGGCATCCATTTGAAATTTTGTAACCATCATTGCTCACAATAAAGCTGAAGCATCTTCTCAAATTTTACCTTTTGAAAGATTTACAATAATAATTTTATTATTATCCATTGCCCATCTTATATTAAATGTATTTTTAGCTTGTCATAATACATTTCTTAAAATAGAACTTGATAAAAATTGTCCTACTTTATTTAATATTGGTCCAGCTGCTTCTGTTTTTTGATTTGGAGCCATTTTTGCAAATTCATGTGTCCAGAATTTTTTAACAATTGGGTCAGTTATTTTATTTACTACTTTATTTCTATATACATCACTTGTAAGCATAAGTGGAATAGAAATAATTGTTGCATTTGGATATTCAAGTAATGCTAAAACAGTATTTCTCAAAATATGTTCAAGCCTTGGCCCCCAAGAGTCCCCAAATATTTTTTTAAATATTCATACAAAACCAGAAGCCACCAAAGCTCTGTGTTCAGGTTTTACTCATTCAAGCATATTAAATGCTATTGGAAACTCTGTATCACTTGGATCAAAAATAATTGTTTGATTTGTTCTATGTTTTGGAATATGTCCTATTACTGCTTCAGCTAAATCTCCATGTGGATCAATTATAGCTACTCATCTACCTTTTTTAATATCATCAATTATCATATTTTCTAAAAGTACAGATTTACCCATACCTGTTTTTCAGATAATATATGTATGCCTTCTTCTATCATTTGGTCACATACCAAAACTCATATTTGTTCATCTGAAATTTGTTTTTCAAATAGGAGTTAATTCAGTTTCTGGAGTAATATCATCAGTTAAATCAGGATCAATAATAGGTAAATTTGAAGGTGGTTCAAAAGCTCTAGAACAAACCCAATTTACTCAAGGAGTTTTTACATAATTTGTAGGCAAGTGAACCAATCAAGATAATTCTGAAGTATTTAATACATAAGCATTTTTAATACTTCTTTTTTTAAAATTTTCTATATCTTCATCTTTTTTTGAAATATCAAGCAGCTTAAAATGATTAAAATTATTTCAAGTAAAAATAGCTAAAGTTGAAAATACTTCTTTTACACTAGATTTTCAAACTATTTCATCATCTCAAGCATAAGCTATATTTATATTAGTTTCATATCAAAGTCATGATAGTTTTGATGCAAAATTTTTTGGAATAAATACTTTTTTATCCCCTACTTCTATTTCTTCAGCTTTTGATTCAGAATCTTCTCCTGTATCTTCATCAATAACCATTTTTTCCTCTGATTTTTTAAAAAATAATCAAAGTAATTTAAAAGGAAAAGCTAAAATTGAAAACAAAAACTTAAAATACTTAAATTTAGGATTTAATAAAATATCTTTTATAAAAATTGGATAATCAGATTCCAATATTTTTATTACATCTGCAGCATCTTTTTTCCAGGTTTTATTTTTAATTGGAGTAAAATTTATTTGAAAACTATTTAAACTATATTTTCAAGTTTTTCATAAAGCTGATGTTATTGAAGAATAAGGATCAACACTCTCTGTTGATTCTCATTGAAGCTCTGTAAAAGATTTTATTGGATATAAAAAATGCTTTGAAAGTCAAACCTTTCAAATTAGTAATTTATCATTAGGTATTTTCTCTAAATAATCACCTATTTCAGATATTTCAACATCATTAAAATGAGCATAAATTTGATTAATAAGGAAATTTTTATATTTTTTTTCAGTAACAATAAAAAATCTAATCCTATTTCAGATCTTTGTTATTTCAAGTGAAAAACTAGGTTGATTTTTAAAATCTTCTCAAACTAGTCTTTTTTTATCAAAATCCTCAAATACATTGTGCAATACTATTAAAATATGCTCAAAAATTCAAGGTCATTTATCATTTTTTTTATCTACAAGTACCTCTAAAATTATTTTTTTCATATTTTTTATTTTTATTTTACTATTTTCAATAAATCATACTAAGTTTTTTAAAACTTAATAGATACAAAAATAGTTATTTAATAACAATATTATTTTAACATAATTAACAAAAAAAATCAATAAAAAATTTGCTTTTTTTTCTTTTTTTAATAAAATCTTTTTGCTTCTAAAATCCTTGTGTCTTTCAAGATATGAGGTTAGATAATATTATTTTCTAGTTAGTCCCGAAAACTGATTTTAAAAAATAATATTAATCTAATATTTAAAAGGAACTTTTAATTAAAAAGTTTATAAATTAATAATAAAAAAATATTATGGCAGGTGCAGTAAAAGGATATATAAAATTACAAATCAATTGAGGACAAGCTAATCCAGCTCCTCCAGTAGGTCCAGCTCTTGGACAATACTGAGTACCAATTCAAGAATTTACAACTAAATTCAATGAACAAACTAAAGATAAAATGGGTGTTAAATTACCTGTTGTTATTACAGTTTATGAAGACAGAACTTTTGACTTCATAGTAAAACAACCACCTATGAGTACTTTAATTAAAAATAAACTTAACCTTAAAAAAGGTTCTGGAGTACCTCAAAAAGATAAAGTTGGTAATTTAACTTTTGATCAAGTTAAAGAAATAGCTGAAGAAAAAATGCCAGATTTAAATGCTAAAGATTTAGCAGGTGCTATGCTTACTGTTAGAGGTACAGCTAGAGCTACTGGTGTTACTACTGATATTGATGGTAAAACATTAGAAGAATTAAGAGCTGAAATAGCTTAATTACTTATAAATAAAAAAGAAACCTAGTTTCTTTTTTATTTATATTATGCTCCCATCGTCTAGTGGCTAGGACACCGGCCTCTCACGCTGGTAACAGGGGTTCAATTCCCCTTGGGAGTACCAAAAGAGAAATAAAAAAATCCTAAAAATTTAATTTTTAGGATTTTTTTATTTCTTCTCCAATATCAAAATTGTTCTTCTATTTCCCCCTTGATTGTCTATTTTTTTTATCTCCACCTCAAAATCATCAAAATTTTCTATTTGAAATTTTAAAAAATCAAAATTCCCATTTTCTGTAATATATATTTTAGCTCATTTTTTTAGTAATTCATAAGCTTTAGCAAGTAATTTATATGGATTCACTTGATTTTTAGTTATAACATGATTAATAAAAATAATATCAACTGATTCATTTTCTATTCAAGTTAATTCTTCTACTGGAAGTGGATGAATTTTAATTTCAGTATCTCAGTTTTTAAAATTATAATCATCTACTGACTCCCATTCTCTCAAGTCAGATAAAATATTATTAAATTCATAATTTAAATTATAATAATATTTTTGTTCATTATATTTTCATTTTTCATATAAATTATAATTTACATCATCAAATTTAGAAATTAAACTAAAAATTTTATTTTTATTTCTAGATATTTCAGAATATAAATCTGAAGTAAAAATAGGATCAACTACATTATATTCACATTCTATTCAATCTAATAAAAAAGGTATTCAAGTAAATCCAGCTCAAATATCAACTACCCTTTTTCATTCTAAATCAGATAATTTAAGTCATTGCAATTCTAGTAAACTCCTAGGAGACAAATTAATAGCTGTATTATCTTTAGGCCTATTTTCTTCCTTCATAGGATTTAAAATCTCTCAATCTATTACTTTTGTAATTTGTTCTTTAGTAAAAGTACCATTTTCATTTTTCATTACAAAAAGCTTTTTCTTTTCTTCAAAGATTTCTCATAATTTTCTTAAACTATCAAGCATAATAATTTTATTAATTATATTATATCTTATATTTATTTATAAAGCAATTCTACCTCCTTATCCCCAACTTATTATTAAATCATTTTCCTAATAACTCTGTTCAAAAACTAATTTTATTTGAATTATATTTATGATTTAAATTATTTATTATATAAAATAATTGTTTATTTACTTCCTTGCTTTTATTTATATTTTCAAAAATATTTAATT
>Ga0256828_1000609_pt1 | contig 23526 bp, 30 predicted proteins | sample CV88metaG_FD_185993 | JGI IMG/M metagenome (GOLD analysis project Ga0256828, IMG submission 185993) | Hydrothermal vent microbial communities from East Pacific Rise, Pacific Ocean - CV88 | ecosystem: Environmental > Aquatic > Marine > Hydrothermal vents | place: Pacific Ocean: East Pacific Rise...
CGTGGTTGATAATTTCTGCTTTTACTTTTGCACCTTCAACAACAGGAGTTCCGATTTTTACATCACCATTATCATCTAACAATAAAACTTCAAGTTCAATTTCAGTTTTTGGTTCTGCTTCAATTTTATCAAAAAGTAAAATGTTACCTTCTTGAACTTTATATTGTTTTCCACCATTTTTTACGATAGCATACATTTTATAACACCTTTTTTAAGTGGTTTTTTTTGAGTTGGGTATTTTACCAAAATTTAGTTTAAATTAAACTTAAATTAAGCAAAATTTAAAATTTCATTCAATAACTGCTACACATTCTATTTCAACTAAGGCATTTTTTGGTAAAGTTTTTACAGCAATTGTGCTTCTTGCTGGTTTATGTGAAAAATACTCTCCATAAATTTCATTAACAGCACCGAAATCATCTATATTTGCTAAAAAAATTGTAGTTTTCACTACATTAGATAATTCAACTCCAGCTTTATTTAAAACAGCTTTAAGATTTTCACAAACCTGTTTAGTTTGAGTTTTTATATCAGAATCTAAAAATTCACCATTTGGAAGTAATGCAATCTGTCCAGATGTATATATAAAATTACCAATTTTAATAGCTTGTGAATATGGTCCTATTGCTTCTGGTGCTTTGTCTGTATAAATTTTTTCCATTTTTATCTCCTTTTTATTGAAATTATAACAAAAAAAGTTTTTTTGAATATATAAAAAGTGAATAAATTGTAACTTATTGTAACTATCAACTTGAATTTGTGTAGATTTGAAATAGGATTAAATATCTCTTAATAATAATTAGGTTATACTTATAAGACAAAAGTTTTTTTGACAAATTTATAAAAGATTTGATAAAATCCAAAAATTAAACTAAAAAATAGGAGAAACTATGCAATTAAATGTTAGATGGCATTCTCGTGCGGGACAAGGTGCAGTAACTGGTGCGAAGGCACTTGCAGAAGTTATGAGCCAACAAGGAAAATATGTTCAAGCTTATTCAGTATATGGAGCAGAAAAGAGAGGAGCTCCAATGACAGCTTATGATAAAATTAGTGATGAAGAGATTAATGACCATTCAAAATGGATGGCTCCAGATTACATTCTTGTAATTGACCCATCACTTGTATTTAATCCAGAAATTGTAAATGATACTCACGAAAATACAAAATTTATTGTAACAACTCATTTAAGTAAAGATGAATTACTTGCAATGCCACAAGCAAGTCATTTAAAAGATAAAAATTTATTCGTATTAGATGCAATTAAAATTTCACAAGAAACTATTGGAAGAGCTATTCCAAATACTCCAACACTTGCGGCATTTTTTAAAGTAAGTGAAGTATTACCAGCTGAAAGTTTTTTAAATAGTATGGAAGAAATTTTATCTAAATTCCCTCAAAAAATTATTGATGGAAATATGGCAGCTATGAAAAGAGCTATGGAAGAAGTAAATTAAAAGGAAAAAATATGGCAACACCTACAGAAAGATTAGAAAATTGGGACGAATTTGAAATTGGAGCAGTTTTAAAAAGTTTTGATGAAAATGGTAACTATTCAAGAGACCATTCAAAAACTTATCAAGTAGCAGATTGGAGAGTTGATAAACCTATTTTTAATAGAGAGACTTGTATTGATTGCGATAATTGTTGGGTTGCTTGTCCAGATAGTTGTTTTTTAGTTGAAACAATAGAAAACAAAAGAGGAAAAAAACAAGCAAAAATCATTGGAATTGATTATGACCATTGTAAAGGGTGCGGAGTATGTGTAGAAGTTTGTCCTACACCTATAAAATCATTACTAATGTTCCCTGAATTTACAGATGAAAAAGAGGCTTTAAATAATTGGCCTAAAAAAGAAGATAAAAAGGACTAATATGGCTGAAAAATATGAATTAAAAACAAAAGAAGTTTGGGACGGAAACACAGCAGCTTCTCATGCTTTAAGACAGGCTCAAGTTGATGTAGTAGCAGCTTATCCTATTACACCTTCTACTCCAATTGTTCAAAACTATGCTCAATACTTAGCAGATGGATATGTAGATGGTGAATTTGTAATGGTAGAATCTGAACATTCAGCAATGTCTGCTTGTGTCGGAGCATCAGCAGCTGGTGGAAGAGTAGCAACAGCAACTTCTAGCCAAGGTTATGCTTTAATGGTGGAAGTTTTATATCAAGCAAGTGGTATGAGATTACCAATCGTTATGACTGTTGTAAATAGAGCTTTAGCTTCTCCGCTTAACATTCACGGAGACCATGGAGATTTATATCTTGGTAGAGATGCTGGATGGATTCATCTAATAGCAAACAACCCACAAGAAGCTTATGATATGACTTTATGTGCATTTAAAATCGCTGAAGATGAAGATGTTAGACTTCCAGTTTCAACTAACCAAGATGGTTTTTTAGTATCTCATACAGCTCAAATAGTTGAACCACTTGATGATGATACTGCTTATAAATTTATAGGTGATTATAAACCAAAAAATCCAATGTTAGATTTTAATTCTCCAACAACTTATGGTGCTCAAACAGAAGAGGAGTGGCATTTTGAGCATAAAGCAAGACAACACAAAGCTTTAATGGATTCTCCAAAAGTTATTGAAAAAGTTTTTGCTGAATTTAAAGAATTAACAGGTAGAGAATATAAGTTAGTTGAAAGTTATAATATGGAAGATGCTGAAGTAGCAGTAGTAGCTATGGGAAGTAACTATGAAACTGCAAAAATTGCAGCTGATAAAGCAAGAGAAATGGGAATTAAAGCTGGAGTTGTTTGTCCAAGAAGTTTTAGACCATTCCCATTAGAAGAAGTAGCTGAAGTTCTTAAAAATGTAAAAGCAATTGGAACTATGGATAGAAGTGCTCCTATGGGAACAATTGGTGCATTACATAATGAAATTGCTGGTGCCTTAAATGGATTTGGATATAATTCAATCATCACTGGATATATTTATGGTCTTGGTGGAAGAGATACAACAGTTGAGGATAATTTAGAAGTATTCAAAGACTTAGCAATGAATGCAGAAGCTGGAAAAAGAGTAACTCCACTTCAAAAATTTATCAAATTAAGAGGTCCAGAATTATCATTTTTTAAGGTAGGAGAATAAGATGAAAAATATCACAAATTTAAAAGAATTTGCAACAACTCCTGATAGATTTCAGGGGGGACATAGACTTTGTCCGGGGTGTGCTCACTCAATTATCGTAAGAGAAGTAGTAAATGCAACAGAAGATGACATTGTAGTATCAACAGCAACAGGATGTTTAGAAGTTTGTTCTTCTATTTATCCTTATACATCTTGGGATGTTTCTTGGTTACATATCGGTTTTGAAAATGCCGCTGCTGGAATTAGTGGTGCTGAAGCAATGTATAAAGCATTAAAAAGAAAAGGGAAACTTCCAGTTGATAAACCAGCTAAATTTTTAGCATTTGGTGGAGATGGTGGAACTTATGATATCGGTTTTCAATCATTATCAGGTGCAGCTGAAAGAGGGCATGACTTTATGTATGTATGTCTCGATAATGAGGGGTATATGAATACAGGAGCTCAAAGAAGTTCTGCTACTCCAATGGGTGCTCATACAACTACATCTCCAAGAGGTAGAAAAAGTTATGGTGAAAAAAACTGGAAAAAAGATTTAACTATGATTATGTCTCAAAATGGATGTCCTTATGTAGCTACAGCAGTTCCTTCTAAATGGAAAGATTTAGCTACAAAAGCTGCAAAAGGTTTTGATACAGAAGGTCCGGTATTTATCAATGCTTTATCTCCTTGCACAACTGAATGGAAATTTAATCCAGCAGATACAATTATGATAAGTGATTTAGCAGCTGATAGTTGTGTATTCCCATTATATGAAATTGAAAATGGTAAAAAATTAACTATTACTTACAGACCAAAAAATAAAATTCCAGTAAGAGATTATCTTGGAGCACAAGGAAGATTTTCTCATCTATTCAAAAAAGGTAATGAATATCTAATTGATGAATGGCAAAAACATGTAGATGAGTATTGGGAATATCTACAAAGAAGAGAAGAGGCGGGAGTTTAATCCCCCTTTACCCCTTCTGATAACATTTTTAAAACATACTCTTTTTTATGAACATTATTATAGATATCATATAAAACCCCTTCTTCAAACTCTACTCTTTTTACTAAAACAGATTTTATAGTTTCAAAATCTTTTCTAAAAGCTTCTATATATTTTAATTCTTTATGGGTTTCTAAAAATTTTTTTACAACTTCTGCAATCTCTTTCATTTCATTATGTTTCGCTTGAATCTTTTCTTTAATTTCTGTATAGTAAAAATATCTAATATAGAGATGTTCATATAAATTTGTATCTTCATATAAAAGATGTAATTCTAATTCTTTTGCAAAATTTTTTAAAAGTTTTTTTATTTTTCTGATTTTTGACTCTTCTAATGCTTGTTCTATTTCCAAAACTATTTCTACTAACTTTTGATGTTCAGTATGTAGTTTTTCAATCAATTCGCTTTGATAAAATTTATTTGGTTTGCTTCTAAAATACTTTTTTATTCTGTGAATCATTTTTAACTCCTTAGGTTGTTGATAGAATTTTTACTATCAAACTTTTAAAACTCTATTCTTGATTTAACTTCTAACTCTAAACTACTAAAATCTCTCTTTTTATACATCTCTATCGCAACTCTCCCTATCATTGCAGCATTATCACTACAATAAATTAATTCTGGATAAAAAACATTAAAATTAAATTGTTTTGATAAAATTTCTAACTCTCTCCTTAATACTAAATTTGCTGAAGCACCTCCAACTACTGCGAAATTTACAACTTTTTTTTGTTTAAATAATTTTTTTAATTTCATTACTATATGAGCAATAGCAGTTTTTTGAAAAGATGCTGCTATATCCTCTTTTGAATACCTATTTTCTAAAATCGCCAAACGGACAGCATTTTTTAATCCAGAATAACTAAATTTAATCTCTTTTGATTGTTTTAGAGGTATTGGAAATTCTATCCTATTTTCATCGCCATTTTTTGCTAATTTTTCAATAATTGGACCACCAGGATATCCAAGTTCTAACATTTTTGCCACTTTATCAAAACTTTCTCCAAAACTATCATCTATTGTAGTTGCTAGTTCAGTTATATTTTTATACCCCCCTTTCATCTCTAAAATTTTAGTATGTCCTCCACTTACAAGTAGTATCATTATATCATTTATTGCTTTTTTTTCAATAAAAAGTGAATAAATATGCCCTATTAAATGATTTACTCCAATAAGTGGCAAATTTAAACTTATACTCAAAGCTTTTGCCATCATAACTCCCTCATTTAAAGTTACACTAAGTCCTGGTGCATTTGTAACAGCTATTGCTTTTAAATAAGGGAAAAATTCTTTTGTTTCTTCTAAAATTTTAGGAAGTGCTTTTAAGTGTAATCTACTTGCAAGTTCTGGCACAACTCCTCCATAGATTGAATGTTCTACTTCTTGGGATATTTTTTTGTGAAAAAGAAGTTTATAATCTTTTATTTGTGTAATAGCAATAGAACTATCATCACAACTACTTTCTATTGATAAAATCAAAATTTATCCTTTTTTTAGTTATAATTCTACCAAAAAATAAGGAGGTGTAAAATGTTTATTTTTGAAGATGGGAAAATGGTTAGAAATGAAAACATCTCCATAAAAGATAATAAGAAACAGATTATATTTACCTCCCCAAAAAATAAAGAGCTTTTAAAATGGTTAAACTCCAAAAATTTACCGGAATACTTTTTTGAAGATATTACAAATGAAGACCAAAGTGTTGCTTATGATGATTGGGGAGATTTAAAACTTATTACTATAAAATATATCTTTTTTGAAGAGGATGAATTTCTACTTTATGATGAAGAGAATATCTCTTTATTAAAGTTTGAAGATAAGTTGATATTTTTAAATGAAAATAGAGATGTAGTTGTAGAGATATCAAAAAAATTTGAAAAAAGAATGAAAAAATTAGAATCTATCAATGGAGCTATTTATAAAATTTTAGATATATTAGTTGATAATGCTATGTTGATGGTTGATGTAATTGATGAATCTTTGGAGAGTTTGGAAGATGATATTTTATATGGAGAGATAGAGGAGGAGGAGGTTCAGAAAAATATCTATAATACAAGAAGAACTCTTAACAAAATTGCTAAACTTTTTATACAGGAAACAGATATTATAAATAAAATTTATCACGATTTTACACAAAAAGAGAAAAAAGAATTAAAATATGAGTTTGTAGATTTAAAAGAACATGCTAAATTTTTGATAAATGAATCAAAAACTTTACTTGATAGAACAGGTTATCTTTTAAATGTTCATATGGGGATTATGTCAAATAAAATGAATCAAGCAATGCAAAGATTAGCAGGTATTTCTATTATTTTTATGCCATTAACTTTTATTGTTGGAAATTATGGTATGAATTTTGATAATATGCCGGAATTACATTCTAAATATGGTTATTTTTTTGTTACAGCAATAAACATAATTGTAGCTGGAGCGATTTTTGTATGGTTAAAAAGAAAAAAATGGATTTAAATTTGTTACAATAAAAATTAAAAAAGGTAGAAAATGACACAAACAGCAAATAATATGGAGATTATTAATCATAATAATTCATCAACAAGTTTAGTTGAAATAGATAAAAAATATCAAATGAAAATAGAGGAGGTTAAAAATCCTTCAAAAATAAAAAGATATCTTATTTTTGGAGGATTAGTTATAGGAATAGGGGCAATAGGGGTATTATTTGCTTCACAAATTATTCACGGAACAATAGCATTAGCTACAGCAGGAATAGTAGCAGTTGGTGGATATTATGGGATAAAATACCTTAAAAATATGGACCCTTATATTCAAAAAAAGATGGCAAATCATAGAATTAAAAAGTTAATAGAACTTGCTCAAACTGAAAAGATTGAAACATTAGAAAATTATGCTTTAAGTATAAAACAGAAATTAGAGTATATAAATGAATTAAGAAAAAAAGTGAAAAGTAAAATTTTAAAATATGAGACAAAAATTAATAACTCAGCTAATAATCCAGAGTTATTAAAATTATATACAGATTTAACAAAAAAATTGAAACAAGCAGAAAAGAGTATAGAGATTATTTATAATAAATCAGTAGAGTATGATAAAAAATTACAAAATGAATTAAGAATTTTAAAAGAGAAACAGGAATTTATAAATGAAACAAAAGATATTATTAATTTTTTAGAGGATGAAACAGGTAAGTATATGGATGAACTTTTAGCACAAACAGCAAGTAATGAGATTGAGAATGAGTTTAATGATATTTTATCTTCGTTAGATAATATAAGTAAAGATATTGAAAAGGGAAATGAATGAAAAATTTAACTTTAAGCACTAAAATAATGATAACTATTTTTGTGATGATGCTTATTTCTGTTATTGTTATGGGAGTAGTAGCAGGAGTTTCAGATAATGATAATAATGGAAATAGTTATGAAGTAGAAACAACAGAAAGTCCATTTTAAAGGAGAAGATATGTATAGAATAGTTCTTTCAATTTTATTATTAGTAACATTAAATGCGAAAAATTTAACAATTGGTAGTGGTGGAAAAAATGGTAACTATTTTGCAGTAGCAAATGATATAGTAGAAACTTGTTCAAGTGAAATTGAAAAAAATTTTCATTATGGATTACAAAATGTTGAAACATCAGGGTCAGTAGAGAATTTAAATGGAATTTTAAAGAAAAAATACTCAATAGGATTTATTCAACAAGATGTATATGAGTATTTTAAAAAGAAAGACCAATTAAATACAATAGAGTTAAATACAAGAAAAATTATGTATCTATATCCGGAGTATTTAACTATTTTAATTCCGAAAGGATGGAAGCCTAAAAGTAATAGTTTCTTTTCAAAATTTCAGAATTTTTTCTCTAAAAATAAAACTATTTCTATAATGAGTTTAAAAAATCAAGTAGTTTATGCAAAAGGGGGAGCTTTAGTTTCAGCACAAGCTTTAAGTTTTTTTATGAATTTACACTTAAAAATTATAGATGCTTCACATCATAATATAGATGGACCACTTATTGTTGTTACAGGGGCAGGGGATAGTAGAGTTCAAAAAATGTTAGCTTCTGGGAAATGGTTTTTACTCTCTTTTAATGGGAATGAGTTAGCAAATAGAGCAGGTTTTTATAAATCAGCACAAGTAACTTATATTGTAAATGGGAAAACTCAAACAGCAAACACGGTTTCAATTATGTCTGTTGTATATGCAAGACATTATAGAAGTAAAAAAAGAAGAAATGCTTTATTAGCAATTAAAAAATGTATCAAAAATAACATTGATGACTTAATTGATGATGGAACTTCTGATAAATGGTCTCTTATCTCTAAAATAAATGGATGGGATAATCAAGATGAAGAGGAGGATAATTAAAAAAGAGAGATTTGTGTTATTTACACAATCTCTCTTTTATTTTTTTTACGAAATTTTTAGTTAATATATTTTCACCTCCTCTTCTAAATTTATACCAAACTCTTCAAAAACTCTCTTTTTTGCCTCTTTTATTGCTTTTATTACATCTGAACAATTACCATTATTGATATTTACTAAAAAATTGCTATGAATTTTGCTAAATTCTACACCTCCAAATTTTTCCCCTTTTAATCCTACTGCTTCTATTAATCTTCCGGCATAATCCTCTTTTGGATTTTTAAATGTGCTTCCAAGTGATGGAAGTTTTGGTTGATTTTTTCTCATTCTTTCAAAATTTAAAACTAACTCTTTTTGAAACCCTTTTTTTATTTCAAATTCAACCCAAAATATAGGAAAATTTATATTTGAATATCTATATCCAAATTCAAAATTATTTTTATCTATCCCATTTATAGAGATTAAATTATTACTTATTTCATAATTTTTCATTCCTGCATTCATTTTAATTGTGCCACCAATACTTCCAGGGAGTTTAGATAAAAATTCAAATCCAGCTATATCAAATTTGCGAGTAAAATTATAAAGTTTTGAATTTTTTGTTTTTGCTCCTACTTTAAGTTTATCCCCTACAATCTCAATAAAATCATATCTATCAGATAAAATTCCTATATCTCCACCACACACAAGTGAATTACTTGCTCTTCCTATAATTATTTCATTATTATAATTATCTTCATCTATAATTTTAACATCAATTTTTGAACCTATTTTTATGGTTGAAAGTTTAGAAAAATCTATTATCATCTAATACTCTTTATTGTATAAAAGTTGGTATCATTTTTAAAATTTTTTGAGTAAATTCAGTAAGCATATTCATAGACCAAGAAGCAGTTAATATCATTACTATTGCTACTGCAATAAGTTTTGGAACAAATGATAAAGTCATCTCATTTATTTGAGTTGTTGCTTGGAAAATAGAGATTACTAATCCTACTATCATACTAACTAAAAGCACAGGAAATGATAGATACATTGTTAATTTCATCATTTCAATAGCTATTGCTAAAATTTTAGCTTCCATATAAAATATCCTTTACAATTTTATCTACTTTATTTAATTCTTCATCTGTTAAAGTTGTAACTATTTCATCAAAAATAATTTTTTCAACTCCAATTATCCCCAAAGCATTGCATACAATTTGACTATCTTTTTTAAGTTTATCCCTTTTTTTAATTAAAACTCTTAAATCTGTTTCAACTATATTACCACTTAAAGGTAAAACTATGATAGAATTGTAATCACCCCTAAAAACTGATTCATTTAAAAAATCGTTTTGATATATCAAAAATGGTCTTTTTTTAGAATTTTTATGAATTTTACCAAAATAAACTTCTCCTCTTTTAAAAGGTTTTATAGTTTTAGTTTCAAATCCATTTTCTAAAAAATCAGCGAAAGAAAATTTTTGAGATTTTGGATTACATTTTAAACCTTGATAATTTTTTTGAAACCATTTATTATATTCAAACAATTTTAAATCCTATTATTAAAAATTTAGATACAATTATAACAAATTTAAAATATGTTATAATAAAGGGATTATAAATTTAATTAAAGGATAAAAATGGATGCTTATGAATATAGTGAAAGAATAAAAAATTTAGAAAATAAACTTAATAATATATCACAGATTATAAATCCAAATAAATTAGAAAAAAGATTAGATGAAATTTCAACTCTTGAAAATGATGCTAATTTTTGGAATGACCCTAAAAATGTAGCAAAAATTCAGAAAGAGAAAAACATTTTAAGTAGAAAGTTAAAAAAGTATCAGGAAGCGAAACAATCACTTGATGATAATCAAGAGATGTATGAATTAGCAACAATAGAGGAGGATAATGAAACTTTAAATGAGGTATTTAATGAATTACCTTTATTAGAAGAGAAGATAAAAGCACTTGAAATAGAAGTTATGTTAAGTGGGGAACACGATGCAAATAATGCTATTATCTCAATTCATCCAGGTGCTGGTGGAACAGAATCGCACGATTGGGCAAGTATGCTTTATAGAATGTATTTAAGATTTGCTGAAAAAAGGGGTTGGAAAGTTGAAACACTTGATTATCAAGATGGAGAGGAAGCAGGAATAAAAGATGTTTCATTTTTGGTAAAAGGGGAGAATGCTTATGGATATTTAAAAGCAGAGAATGGTATTCATAGACTTGTAAGGGTTTCCCCTTTTGATAGTGCAGGTCGTCGTCATACCTCTTTTGCTTCTGTTCAAGTATCGCCAGAAATTGATGATGATATTGATATTGTGATAGAGGATAAAGATATTAGAATTGATACTTATAGAGCAAGTGGAGCAGGGGGACAACATATCAATAAAACAGAATCAGCAGTAAGGATTACTCATATTCCAACAGGGATTGTAGTTCAATGTCAAAATGGGAGAAGCCAACATCAAAATAAAGATACTGCTTTTAAAATGTTAAAATCTAAACTTTATGAATTAGAGTTAGAAAAAAGGAGAGCAGAGGAGGAGGGGAAAGAAAAGTCTGAAATAGGTTGGGGACATCAGATAAGAAGTTATGTTTTATTCCCTTATCAACAAGTAAAAGATGTTAGAAGTGATAAAGCTTATTCACAGGTTGATAAAATTTTAGATGGGGATTTAGATGATGTAATTGAAGATGTGTTAATATCAGAAAAGGGGTAAGGAAGGGTTGAAGGAGTAAAGAGGGGGAAGGGATTAAGAAAAATAGAATATAAAAAAGGATTTATTTGAAAAGAGGATTCAGTTTAATTGAATTGATTTTTACAATTGTTATAATAGCACTTGTATTTACAACTATTCCCAAAATTATTTATACAACAAATGAAAGTTTTAAATTTTCATTAAAAGAGGATGGTATTTTTAATATGATGGCGAAAGTAATGGATATCAGTTTAGCTGAATGGGATGAAAATAATACAGAACATTATGATATTTTAATTACTGGGAATAGCAACATTTTAGAGTGTAATAGTTCACTTCATCCAGCGATTAGAATAGGGGGGTTATATAGTGGGGATTTGTATAGTAGAATTTGTCCTCATAATTATAAAGTTTCTCATATTGGAATAGATAAATTTGAAAGTAGTGAAGAGGATTTTGATGATGTAGATGATTTTAACGGAACAGAAGTGAATGCTACAAAAAATGGTAGAGCTCGATATACACTTTTTATTCAAAATGGTTATACAGATGAATGGGGTAAATCTAATTATAATTATAATACTCAAACTTTAAAATTTACTTTTAATGATAATTTTACAACAAAAACAAATGAAAAATTTACAAGAGTTATTTTATATGATAGAAAATATGATAGAAATATATCAAATGCAAAGTATTGGAGTGCGAATATAGGAAAGGTTGCTTATATTGAGAGTGAGCAGTGGTAAAGAAAAAATGGAGAAACAATTGAAAAAATCTTTTACTTTATTAGAATTGATAGTTGTAATTGTTGTTTTAGCTTTAATAAGTATGGGGAGTTTCAAAGCGATAGAGATGTTATATGAAAGATATTATCAAGCAAATGTAATTACAAAATTTACAATTTTATCACAAACTACTCTTGATGAGATTAGCACTATTCTTTATTATAGAGTTCCATTGACAGCAATTGGATATAATCCAGAAAATGGAGATTTTAAGCAACTTGAAGATGTGGATAGTGATAATTATTCAATTTTTGAATGGATTTATGGGGGATTTGATGCTAAAAAACATTTTGGAATAGATAAAGGTTTAGGGTTTAGTAATTTTATTGATTTAGATGCTTCAAATAGGGATACTTTAACACTTGTAGCGAAAGATTTTAACATTACAGATATAAATGATACAATGAATGCTGTTTTTAATAATAGTTGGGATTTAAATAAAACTACTGCAATAATTTTTGCAGGGAATCTTGACCAAGGGGAAACGAGTGAAGATTATAATAACTCTTTTGGATGGCATGGACATAAACATAATAAAGTTTTTTTAATTAAAAAAGTAAAACAGGTTGGGAATGATGCTAATTTAACAATGAACGATTCTATAAAAGGGAATAGAGTTTATGCTAAATACTATCTGGTTGTGAATGCAAATGCTATTGCAAGAGGGGCAGATGTGGATAAGAGTGCTGAATGTTTAAAAAATTATAAGATAGATGATAATACTTTACTTCTATTTTATAATTATCGCCCTTGGAATAATGAGACTTTTTGTGCCGATAAACATATAAATAATAGTGAAACAAAAGAGGGGAATGTATCAATTTTAGCCCAAGATGTAACAGCTTTTAGAGTAAGAAGTGTAAATTATCACATAGAGTTAAAAATTCAATTTTCTAAACCTATTTTTAGGGATAATGATAGAAATATAACAATTACAAAACAGAAGGTAACATTCTAATGAAAAAAGCTTTTGGAGTAATGACAGCACTTTTAATTTTAGTTTTAATCTCTTTTCTATTGATGTTGGTATTAAAAGCAAGTAGTGTAGGGGTGAAACATGTTTCAGATACTTATTTAAAGGAACAAGCTACTCTTTTTATGCATACAAGTATAGAGAATGCAATAATGGCAGTAGAGGGGTATGAAAGAAACTCTTCAAGTAAATGTTTGAAACATATCTATTTCACTTCAAGTGATGGAAGATTTGAAGCAAATATAACTATATTGAGATATTATTGTTATGATACTTCTGATTGTCCTTGTGATGATGTGAAAAAGATAGAAACAGATAAATCACACGGCAATTTAGTGTTATATACAATTGTTCAGACAACAGATAGTCCAAGAAATGGTGGAAAAAAATTAAGGTTTTCAAAAGTAACACTTCAAAAGCCATAAAGGAAAAAAATTGAAATCTTTTACTTTAATTGAGTTTATTTTTGTTATAATAATAGTTGGTGTTTTATCAATTAGTGCCATAAACTCTTTACCAGATAATACTTTAATTGATAATACAAATTATATCTATAATAAAATTTTAGAAAAAAAAGCTAATGCTTTGGGATTTATGGCAAATATGGAAAATGAAGATGAAAATAATTCAGTCTGTATTGTTTTTGATAAAAATTGGTTAAAAGATGATGAAAAAAGAAGAAAAGTTAAATTTAATTTATCAAGCAGAGTAGAGATAAAATCTGAATATAAAACAATCTGTTTTGATTATTTAGGAAGACCTTATAAAGGTAGAGTAGATTTACTGAAATTTAGTAATCTTTTACATAAAAAAACCGATATAAATATAACTTATAACGATAAATATAAAACAATAGAAGTTTATCCAATTACAGGAGATATAGAGATAAAATGAGTATAATTTGTGCAAGAAATGATAAATTTTTTAAATATGAGAATGGAATTGTTCAAAAAGTAGATAATGTATCAAGTAAAGATATAATTACATCTACATTAAAAATAAAAGATGTTATAAGTTATACTTTTAAGTTACCTCTTTCAAAATCGGAAGAGGAGATTGAAGCAGAAGCTGAAATGCAATTTTTTGATAATGCAGGAGTTGATGCAAATAGTGAATATAAACTTAATTTTGTTAAGAAAGAGTTAAAAGATGAAGAGAGTTATGTTATTGAAGCTATTGCGATAAGTGAAGATTCTCTCAAAACTAAATTTCAATCACTTGTTGAAAAAGTAAAACATATAGATTTTATCTCTTGTGAAATGTTCTCTTTTTCTGAATTTTATAAAGTTTATGAAAAAGAACCTCAAAGAGATGTATTTATCTATCTTGATGAAAAAGAATCTTTTATTGTTGCTTTTGATAAAGGGGAATATCTTTATGCTAAACATTTAACCTCTTTAAACTCTTTTTTAAAAACTTTAAGTTTAGATTATGATGAGTTTATAAAAGTAGTTTCTGAAAAAGGTTTATCAAAAGAGAAATACGAAATAGATGAAACTTTATTAGCTGATAATATAGATAAATTTTTTTCAGAATACTTTATTGCTGTAAATAATAGAATCTCTTATGGTCGTTCAGTTTTCTATCTTGATAATATAGATAATGCTTATTTTTATACTCCATTTCATATAGAAGGTTTAGAAACATTAAATAAATTTTGGGAGATGAGTGGAATCAATTTTGAAAAAATTCCCGTTCGCGAAATAAACTTTTTAGATGAAATGGTAACTATTTACAATAATAATCATTATAAAGATTCTTTTAACTTTTCTATATTTCCAAGACCTCCAAAATTTTATAAAACAAAAAGTTTTTATCTTGCTCTTTTAATTACTGCAACATTTGGGGGGTTTGGAGGTGATGTTTATTTAAGATATGAAGAGAATAGTTATCTTAAAAATGAGATAAATAAATTAAAGAAACAGATTAAAATTAAAGAAACAAAATTAAATAAATTAAAAATGATAAATAGAATAATTTTAGATGAAATGGAAAAATATAATTCAGAAATAACTTCCATAGAGAATAAAATAAGCACTATGAAACAAATTTTAGAAAAAAGTTTAGAATTAACTCAATTGGATAAAACTGATACTGATATGATTTTAATTACAAAACTTTTAAAAAAGAATAGATTACAAGCTTTTTCAATAAGTAAAGATGAAAATGGAACTTTTGAAATAGGAGTTTATACAGATTTTATCAATAGAAGAGAGATTGGGGCTTTTATGAATGATTTATATGCAAAACAATATAAAGAGATTAGAACCAACCGAATTTATAATTTAACAGATAAGGTTTATATGAGTTTGATAAGGTTTAAAAAATGAAAATAGAGGAATACTTAAACTCAATAGAACTGAAAGAGTTAATCTATATCTTTTTATCAATCCCTATTGTTGTTTTTATTATCTACTACAATTTTTTATTACCAGATTTAGAAAAAAATCATAAAAAATTTTCAAAAGAGTATAAAACTGAAAAGAGTAAATTGATAGATATTTCAAAAGAGATTAGAAAAGTTCAAGCTTCAAAAGCAGATTTAGTCCCTATCAAAGCAAAATTAGAGAGTTTAAAAGAGGATTATAAATATATAAATTATCTTTTTAATAGTTTAGATTTTATTCAGTTAAGTGATGATAAAATTTATAACATCTTAAAAGGGTTGTTAGCAAAAGCAAAAAATCTAAATTTAGTTGCTTCAATGAGTATAGAATGGAATAAAAAATATCTTCCATTTAATCAAGCAATCTCTATAAAAATAGAAGGGTATGGGGATTATATCTCTATTATAAAATATATTCAATTTATTGAGCATATAAAAACTCTTTTATATATAAAAAGTTTAAAAATTTATACTTTTGGTGGAGAAAAGGGGTTCAAAAACTCTCTTACAAATAAAAAAGATAATAATTTAAATACTCTTTCATTTTTACTTACAAAATATAAAAAGCAAGATATCAACTATTTAAAACAACTTGGTAATGGGGATAATGTAGAAGTTTCAATCAATCCATATACAGAAAATAGTAATTATTTTTCAGTCTCTTTTAAAGGGGAGTATGAGATTATGAATTTTATTTTAAAATCTGTTAATGATTTAATTATTTCTAAAAAAATTTCAGTTTCTCATTTCACTCATCATATTGTTAAAGAGGAGAAGGATAAAAAAACTGAATTACAACAATTTGAAATAGATATAAGAATAGTAGGTGAAAAATGGGAAAAATAGTTGCTATATTATTGATTACAATTAGTTGTTTTGCAGGAGAAGTAAGGGAGATTTTAAGTTTAATCAATAAAGTTAAACATCAAGATTTTTCATATAAAGAGGTTTCAAATTTATATAATCCGTTTAAAAAAAGAAAAAAACTCCCTAAAATTGTTAGAAAACCGACTAACTTTGTAGTGGCAGATACAGATTTAAAAAATGATTATCAATTAGAAGTCAAATTTCAAAACAGGGTTAGAATAAATAATGTTTGGTATAAAAATGGCGATAAAATAGATAATTATACTATTCATATGAAAAAAGGTAGAGTATTTTTGATAAATAGAAATAGAGTGATTGAATTAAAAAGAAAAACGATATTAAAGGTAAAATGATGATGAAAAAAATTATAGCGATATTATTATTTTTTGGTGTGTTGTTTGCGAATAATTGTAGAATGAGGCTTTTTTCATTATCTACTGAGGGGCAGAATAGTATCAATTTAGAATCCTTAATTACAGATATTGCTGATACTTGTAATTTAAATATAATGATAAAAGATGAGGTTGCAAAAAATAGATTAAAAGAGAATCTAAAATATATAAAATTAAGAAATGTTACTTTGAAAGAGTTATTAGATTTTTTATTAAAAGAGAATGGATTTTTTTATTCATTAAAAGGGAATATGCTTGTAATCTCTTATATAAAAACAGAAAATTTTAAAATAGATTATGTGAATTCTGTAATTACAGGGGCTACAAATTTTTCAGCTTCTACAACTTCTGGGGATTCTGGAACAAATACTTTAAATACAACTTTTAATTTTGATTTTTGGAGTCAATTTTCAAGCAACATTACACAAATTTTAAATGCTCAAACAACAGAGTTTTTTAAAAACCCACCCCCTATTATTGATAAAACAACCGGTTTAGTTACAATTACAGGGACTCGCCGACAATTAGAGAGTATTAAAAATTATATAGATTCTTTAAACAAAAGACTTCATAAAGAGGTTTTAATAGATGTAAAAATCTACTCTGTAAAATTATTAAAAAATCATCAAGTTGGAGTAGATTGGAATAAATTTAATATCGCTTTTGATAAAACAGCTTCTGTTACTGCTCCAAATTTGATAGGAAGCACCTCTATTTTTAAATCTGGAACTTTTAATATCAATGGTTTATTAAATTTTTTATCTGGATATGGTCAAATCAACTCTATTTCAAATCCTAAAATTACAACTTTAAATAATCAAAAAGCGATTATAACCGTTGGACAGACTATCAATTATTCTTATAAAAGTGTAACAAAAGATGCGAATGGAAATGCTGTTCAAAGTGATAATATAGATTCAAAATTTGTTGGTATTTTATTAGATATTACTCCGGAGATAAGTGATAATGGAGTTATTATGATGAGTATAAATCCATCAGTTAGTTCTTTATCTCAAAATCAATTAAATCTTACTCTTCCACCAAATACAATAGAGAAAAAATTAAATACAATTGTAAGAGTAAAAGATGGGGATACAATTATTTTAGGTGGTTTAATTACTGATGAGAAAAATTTTGTTCAGCAAGGTGTTCCAATTTTAAAAGAGATACCACTTATAAAATATATGTTTTCAACAAAAGCAGAAACTTCAACTCGAGAAGAGTTGATTTTTGTAATTACTCCACATATTATTGATTTAAATAAAAAGGTAGATGTAAAAGATATTGGTTATAAAGAAACTTTACCAAATTTAGGGGATTTATGATGTATGAAAATGTAATTAAAGATTTTGAAGATGTAATAGATATAACTGATAAATTTAATACATTTAGTTTTAATTTTGCTTTAAATTCATTAAAAGAAGCTGAATCTAATTTAAGATTTTTATTAGGAGTGCCAGGTAGTGGAAAAACATTTCTTTTAAATGTTTTTCATTATCAAAATCCGGATACACTTTATATAAATAAACCTTTAACAAAAGAGCAGTTTGAAAATTTTACTGCTTCCACTATTTTAATTGATGAAGCACAACTTTTAGATAAAGATACGATAGAATATATTAGAATTTTAGCAGATGAAAAAAGATTTACTTTTGTTTTAGCTATGCATTTAAAAGAAGCAGAAGAGATTTTATCAAAAGAGCATTTTAAATCAAGAACAATAGATATTATAAAATTAAACCCAATTACAGAAGAGGAGATGATTCAATATATCAATAAAAAACTTTTAATAGATGGAGCAAATCATCTTTTTACAGAGAAAGAGTTTCATCAAATTTATAAATATACAAAAGGGAATTTCCGATATATCAAAAAATTTGTAAGAACTCTTTTTAAATTATTGAATTTTGCAGTAAAGCATAATTTAGAAAAATATAAAAAAATAAACTCTTGTTTAATAACAATGACAGCAATTAAATTAGGACTTGAAGATGAATGAATTTTTTGAATTAGAGGAAAGATGTAAAAAATTAAGACAGAAAAAATTATTGAAGATAGTAGTACCGATTTTATTATTGCTATTGTTATTGATAGGGGGAGTATTCTTTTTTATCTCCTCTACTCCATCTTCAAAATCAAAAGATATTCCTCATAAAAGAGTAGTTTCAAATTCAGTAAAAGTTGTTCATCATTCAAAAACTTCTAAACAGGAGATAACTAACAAAGAGGAGAAAAAAGAGAAGAATAGCAGTAAAGAGAAACCGAAAGAGATTAAAAAGGTAGTAGAAAAGAGTGAAAATAATAGTTCTATATCAGTTGAAAAAAATGTTACTACAACAAAAAAGAAAGAGTTAAATAAAACTGAAAAGAATAGTTCGTTAGAAGTTACAAAAGTTAGTAAAATTATAAAAGTAAAAGAGGAGATAACGAAAGAGGAGACCCCTATTCCAATTTTAACTCTTGATATAAATTTTTCAAATTTAGTTTTATCTACTCCAACTACTTCTATCACTAAAAAGAGAGTTGTTGTAAAAAGAAAAGTAACAAAAGTTGTTAAGCATAATTTAGTAGATACTATAACTTTTAAAAAAGCTTTTAGTTTAGCAAAAACTTATTTTGAAAATGGGGAGTATCAAGATAGTTTAAAATGGTGTAAAATTGCTTCAAAATTAGATAATGAAAATCCAAAAATATGGAAACTTTATGCTTTAAATTTAGAACAATTAGGGGATAAAGAGAGAGCAATAAAAGTGTTGGAAACTTATCTTAAACATAAAAATTCTATTGAATTAAAATATATTTTAGAAAGGATGAAAGAATGAGATTTTTAAATTTATTTCTATTGATACCTATTTTTATTTTTGCTTTTGATTTTAATAAAGAGTATAAAAATAAAAATTTTACTAAAATCTGTAAATATGGGATTTCACATATAAATCAGATAAAATATAATGATGATATTTTAAGTTTGGTTGGTTTTAGTTGTGTTAAAAAAGATTATTTAATTTATCTTCCTACAATTATCAATTATTTAAAAACAACAAAAAAAGGGAGAAAAAATAGTATCTATTTTTCTCTTTTGTTTATTGAAAAAAAGTTGTTAATCAGTTATATGTTGGATAATCAATCAATCTCTTATTATAGATTTCCATTGATAAATCATCCATTATCTATTGTGCTTACAAATTTAATTAGTGGAAACTTTAAAAAAGAGGGGGGAATTATATCTATCAATTATAAAAATTTAAATTATAAAGTTTATAAAAATGATGAAAATAAAGTTTTTATAGATATTTATAAAGATGATATTTTAAAAGAATCTCATTGGTATCGTTAGAAGAAGGAGTTTAGATGTTAAAAACAAAAATTAGATTAGGGGATTTACTTGTTGAGGAGGGGTTAATTACCCAAGAACATTTGGAACAAGCTCTTGCAAAACAGAAAGAGTATAAAGAGAAAGGGGAGTTTAGAAAGATAGGGGAAATTATTATTGAAGAGGGGTTTGTTTCTGAGAAACAGATGGCTATTATTTTAGCAAAACAATTAGGAATGGAATTTGTAGATTTATATGGGGAGGATATAGATTATAATTTAATGGATAGTTTCCCAATCAATCTAATTAAACAATCAAAAGCGATACCATTTAAAGAGGATGAAGATTATATTTTTGTAGCAACAGCTGACCCTCTTGATTATGATTCTCTTGAAATTATTGAAAGAATGATAGTAAGAAAACCTATCAAAACTTTTATGGCTTTATCAAATGATATTTTAAACATTATTGCCAGACTTGAAAAAGAGAAGATGACAAAAACTCTTGTTCAAAGAGTAAAAGATGAGTTAAGTGGTGGTGGAGCAGGAGTTCTTGAAAGTGAAAATACAGCAATTGACCAACTTACAAAATTAGTTTTAAAAACAGCAATTGCTCAAAGAGCAAGTGATATCCATTTAGAACCTTCTCAATATAACTTTTCAATTAGAGTTAGGGTTGATGGAGTTTTAAAAGAGATTTTCTCTTTTTCAAATGATATCTATTCAGCTTTTATCTCTAAATTAAAACTTTTATCAAATCTTGATATTTCTGAAAAAAGAAAATCTCAAGATGGTAGATTTTCTATGAAAATAGAATCTGGATTTTATGATTTCAGGGTTTCAACAACTCCAACTCTACTTGGAGAGAGTGTTGTAATGAGGATTTTAGACCAACAAAAAATACTTTTAAAAGTTGAAGAATTAGGGATGAGTGAAGATAATTTTGAAAAGTTTCAAAGATTGATTACAACCCCTTATGGAGTAGTTTTTGTTACAGGTCCAACCGGTTCAGGGAAAACAACAACTCTATATGCAGCTTTAAATGATATTAAAAGTTTAGAGAATAAAGTTATCACGGTTGAGGACCCAGTAGAGTATCAAATTCCATTAGTTCAGCAGATTCAGGCAAATCCAAAAGTTGGTTATGGTTTTGCCGAAGCTTTAAGAACAATTTTAAGACAAGACCCAGATATCGTAATGATTGGGGAGGTTAGAGATAAAGAGACTTTAAATGCAGCAATTCAAGCTTCATTAACAGGGCATTTAGTTTTAGCAACACTTCATACAAATGATGCAGTTAGTGCTGTTACAAGAATGATTCAAATGGGAACAGAAAGTTTTTTAGTTGCTGATTCACTTATTGGTGTTGTTGCTCAAAGGTTAGTAAGAAAAATTTGTGTTCATTGTAAAACACAATATAAACCATCAGCAGATATTTTTAAAAGGGTAGAACACTATTTTAGTAAAGATGATATCTTTTATAAGGGAACAGGGTGTAAGTATTGTAATGATACAGGTTATATTGGAAGAGAAATGGTATCAGAAGTTTTAACAATAGATGAAGAGTTATCGGCAATGATAAATGATAATCGTTCAAAACAGGAGATTTTAAATAAAGCAAAAGAGAAAGGGCATAAAACTTTGGTAGATGATGCAGTGTTAAAAGTAAGAGCAGGTATTACAACTATTGAAGAATTATTAAGAATAGTAAAAGTAGGATAATGTTTTTTGAGATAAAATTTAAAAAAGATGGAAAAAAAACTTCTATTGTTTTAGAAGCTAATAACAAAACAGAAGCTATTCAGCAGTTTAGAGTTTCTAAACAGGGTGTTTTTTTAGGGATAAAAGAGGTTGAAGAACCTTTTTCATTAAAAGTTGAAAAATTAAAAAAATCGTTTGTAAAAAAATTTTCAAGTTCCTCTATTGACCTTGAAGAGTATGTAGCAGTTTTAGAACAGATTTATGTTATGTTAGATGCAAGTCTTTCATTAAATGATATTTTAAGTAATGTAAGCGAAAATGTAAAAAATAGAAAATTAAAAGAGATTTTATTACAATTAAATCAAGATGTAAAGAGTGGAATAAATTTATCAACCTCTTTAAAAAAATTTGAAAAAGAGGTGGGGAGATTATCAATCTCTATGATAGAGTTAGGGGAACAGACTGGTATGCTTGCAGAAGCTTTTAGAGATTTAGCAGAAATTTTACACGAAATTTTAGAAAATAGAAAAAAATTAAAATCAGCAACAAGATATCCAACTTTTATTCTTTTTGCAATGGTAATAGCTTTTACTATTGTTATTCTATTTGTTATCCCCCCTTTTAAAAATATCTTTTCAGAATTGGGGAGTGAATTACCTTTACCAACTAAATTTTTATTATGGTTAGAGTATTTTTTAAGAACTTTTGGACCTTGGATAATAGGAACATCAGTTATAGCAATGATAATTATTAACTATCTATATAAAAAATATGAGGAGGTTACTCTTTATCTTGATAAATTAATGTTAAAAATTTATATAGTAGGGAATGTTATCAATTTTGCAATGTTAGGTAGATTTTTATATTCGTTTGATAAAATGGTTGCTGCTGGTATCCCTATTATGGATGCTTTGGATACAGCTTTGGGGGTAGTGGATAATCTTTATTTAAGAACTCAACTTATGAAAATTAAAAATTCAATTGCAGAGGGAAGAGGGTTAGCAAATGGATTTGCTGATACAGAACTTTTTGAAAAAATGATAATTCAGATGATTCAGAGTGGTGAAAATAGTGGGGCTTTAAATAGAATGTTAAATAAAGCAAGTCAATTTTATAGAAATAAATATCTTGATATTGTAGAAAATATATCATCTTTAATAGAACCTATTTTAATTGCTGCAATTGCTGGGTTTGTTACAATGTTGGCTTTTGGTATCTTTTTACCGATGTGGGGAATAGCAGATGCTGTAAAAGGGGGAGGACATTAAAAATAATAGAGTTAAGGAATAGAATGGAAGTAGGTAGTATAATAATGGCAATTTTTAGTTCAGTAGTTATAGGGTTTGCTTTTTGGGTTATTCATAAAATTACATCTATTTAAAAAAAAGAGTAGTATTTTTGTAAAAAAATTGAAAAAAAAGTAAATTTTTTGATGAAAACTCCTTTTTTTAGTGTATAATAATAAAAATGAAACAATCACAAAAGGAGACGACAATGAAAAAGTCAGGTTTTACTCTAATTGAGTTAATTTTCGTAATCGTAATTATCGGTCTTTTAGCAGCAGTGGCAGTGCCTAAATTCTTAGCAACTAAAAAGAATGCAGAAACTGCAAACTTCCCAGAAGTTGGAAACCAAATTACAACAAAAGCAAATGAGCAGTATAACTTAGTTCAAGAAGATAATTTATCTAAAATTATTGAAGATGATAGAGATTTAAAAAGATATTATGATAACATTGCTTCACCATTTAACAAAGATAAAAATGAAACAGAAGTTAAAATTACTTATGGTTCAAATAATTATGTTTGTTTAAAAGTTGAAAGACTAGAAGATAATGTAAAAGTTGGACCAAATAGAACAGTTAAAGCTTATAACTTTATCGTAACTGAATTAAACACTTCTTGTAACCAAGACTAATAATTTAGTCTAACTTTTTCTCCTTCGGGAGATATTTTTTATATAAATTCTGTTTCT
>Ga0256828_1000610_pt1 | contig 23512 bp, 19 predicted proteins | sample CV88metaG_FD_185993 | JGI IMG/M metagenome (GOLD analysis project Ga0256828, IMG submission 185993) | Hydrothermal vent microbial communities from East Pacific Rise, Pacific Ocean - CV88 | ecosystem: Environmental > Aquatic > Marine > Hydrothermal vents | place: Pacific Ocean: East Pacific Rise...
AAATTTGGCAATCTCTGCAATATCCCCTGCCCCTCTAGCACCCATCTCCACCACATAAACCTCCGTATCACTAGGAAGTTCTTCGTTGATGTCTTTGAGTACCCCACCAAAGGTATTGACCGACCGCGGGGTCGCATAGACCTTGTATTTGGCCAAGAGTAGATGGGCGATGTAGTTCTTGATGCTGGTTTTCCCATAACTGGCTGTTACCCCAACCACCACCATGTTGTTCATCTGTTCGAGTTTCTGTTCTGCTTTTTTCTGGAACCCATAGAAGAGCATCTTCTCCATCATGGCGGAAACCATATAGGCCAAGAAAAGAGGAATCACCACCGCAAAACTCTCATACTGTACCCCTGCAAATTTGAGCATCACAGCAAAAATAGTAAAAAAGATCAACGCCGCAAAAAAGCGTTTGACCCGACCCGTAAAGACCAAAGGTTTATCCTGCTCAGCTCGCCACTTATAGAGGGCTGCGATATAGATAAGGGTGGCAATGATACTTAGATTAAAATATTTGTGCAGTAAAAAATATGCCAATAGAGGCAAAAGAAAATAGACCAAATGCCACCACGCTTTGGTATGGTGAAAGATCACCCGCTCCAAGCGATAGCTGTACCACTGCATATTGGTCATGAAGTAGTAGCCCAGTGCCACCACAAAAAGTATATTGCTGATCATCTCTATAAACATCATTGTGCTGTTCCCATAAGTAATTTTGGGGGTATTTTAGCACAGGATGACTTGTAGCTTAACGCGCTACCTTGGAAATAATCTCCTCAGCGATAAATTTGGCATGTTTCAAAAAGAAAAAGTGATCTCCATCAAGAGGATAGAAGTGACTGTTGGGGATAAGATCATGAATCTTCTCACCCGTATAGAGCGGAGTGGCGGTATCCTCTTTGCCCCAAAAGAGCAAGGCATGCTTTTTGTACTCAGCAAATTGGGCTTCAAAATCTTCATCAACCACATTCTTGAAGGTCTCATACATCTCATGGCTCATCCCTTTGGCATCGGGTGCTACGAAGAGTTCTCGTATCTTGGCAAACCCCAAAGGTTTGAGGAGCTTAAAGGTAGCAATCTTGATCTTGACCGACCATGGTTTCACCGTCTTGATCCCAGCAGAAGAGAGCAACACGAGGTAATCGGGATTGAGAAAGGTCGCCACCTTGCCCCCAAAAGAGTGTCCCATAATAATCGTGGGATTTAGACCAATTGCTTTGATAAAGAGCCTAACAATAAAGGCATAATCCTCGGTGGTTAAGATCATCTCATTGTTGCTACCTCCAAAACCAGGAAGATCGAGATAGGTTTGACGATAGTTTTTGAACTCCTTACCAAAGGCTTGCTTCATAATCTCTTTGTTACTGCCCCAACCATGAAGAATCAATATCCCTGTTTTGGCATTGGGGTTGAGTATTTCATAACTGAGTTTAAAGGGTCTTTTCTTATAGGTGATCTCTTTGATTGCCATGGCTCTACTTTGATTTTAAATTGTAAGATTTTAACACACTTTTGATTATTCTATCGCCTTAGCACAAACAAAAGCCGTAGAAAATGCCCATTGGAAGTTATATCCACCCAGCTCACCCGTAACATCCAACACCTCACCTAGAAAGTAGAGATTCTCTGCCTTTTTGCTCATCATTGAACTGGCATCTATTTCATCTGTGCTTATTCCCCCTTTGGTTACCTCCGCTTTGCTGTAACCAAAAGTCCCCGCTGGGGCAAAACTATACTCTTTGAGTTGAGAGAGTTGTTCCCATGCTTTGGAACTAAGTTGATTGGCAACACCGTCTTCTATTCCCAACTGAGCCAAAAATGCTCGACTTAAACGATTGGGTATGCCCAAGAGATTGGAGATCTTTTTTTTGGAGTTTGCTAGGACTTTGAGATTGATATGAGGCAGAAAATCAATGATTATCTTGCCCTTTTCCCAATAGAGAGACGCATCCAATACAGCAGGTCCAGAGATCCCTTTGTGGGCAAAAAGCAATGCTCCTTGAATTACCTTCTCTTCTACAGTAATCCTCACCTCTGTAGAGATACCTGCAAGTTCTTTGAAAAAAAACTGCTCAGCTTGCACGGTAAACCCAACCAATCCTGGACGTAAACGCTCTACCGTATGTCCAAAAGACTGAGCAATCTCATAACCAATAGGAGTCGCCCCAATCTTGGGAAAACTCAATCCTCCTGAAGCCACCACCACCTTGTTGGCATAGAGGACTCCTGTAGAGGTATGAATCTCAAAAGAATGTTCTGTTTTAATCACCCTCTCTACCTGACTATTGAGCCGAATGAATTGAGCAGGGATGGTTTGTCCCAACGCATCTATAATCTCCTTGGCACTTTTCTGACAAAAATAGTGACAACCGTTACGAAGTTCAGGTATCACACCGCGTTCTGCCAACCATTTTAAGAGTTGATACTGATCGAAACGTTTAATAATATTTCTAATAAAACGTTGATTTCCCAAATAATTTTTGGGTTTTACCGAGGCATTGGTAATGTTACATTTTCCCCCACCTGAGATCAATATTTTGGCTCCAATGTTGGAATTATGATCTACAATGAGATAATTTTTATTCTCTAGTAATGATGCCAAAAAGAGTCCACTTGCCCCTGCTCCAATAATTACTGTCTCTATTCTATTTTTCATGATGGGATTATAGCATAGTAAATTAAGAGCTCTAATGTGATCTAAATAATCACACTTTTAAATATTTTTTAATTCAAATAATATTAATATAATTATCTAATAATATTATTTAATATATATATTGATATTTTTTAGATAAAATTCATCTTAACAATAAACTATTCAAGGGATTTATAATGTTACATACCAAAGAAATCGTACTTTCAGTTGCTGCAGTAGCACTGCTGTCAACAGGATGTTCACAAACAACAAGCCATACAAACAAGAGTCTTTCAAGTGCCAAGGAGACTGCACCTGTAGCCGCCATGCAAACAAGTGATGGGTCATTTACCCTTCCCAATGCCAAGTCTGGTATGTGTTATGGTAAAGTGGTTATACCAGCACAATACAAAACTGTTACTGAAAAAATTGTGGCATCTCCAGAGAGTACCAAACTTACTATTGTACCTGCACAATACAAAACAGTCAAAGAAAAAATCTTAGAGACACCTGCAAGCACTAAAATCATCACCGTTCCAGCAACCTATAAAACTGAAACAAAAACCATCACCGTATCTCCTGCCTATACAGAATGGCGAACAGGAATCAATCCTGATGCAAGAGTTGCCTCTTCTGCCCTCTTATCAGCAGCCAAAGCGGGAGGTATTGATTTAGAAAAAGCCCAATCTGGTACCTGTTATTATGAATTTTATGTGGCACCACAATACAAAACAATCACAGAAAAAGTCTTAGATACAGCAGCATCAACCCAAATCATTGCTAAACCAGCAACATTCAAAGTAGGAAGTAAGAAAGTTTTGGTCACACCTGAAACCACCAAATTGGTAACCGTTCCTGCTGTTTATAAAACCGTCACAGAAAAAATCAAAGTAGCACCAGCCAAAAAAGTTTGGAAAGAGACCAAATGTAAAGATAAAGATTGTGCGGTCGAAGAGATGATGTGTTTGGTAGATATCCCAGCAGAGTATAGAACCGTAACCAAGCAAGTATTGGTCACACCTGAAACCACCAAAACCATTAAAATTCCTGCTGTTTATAAAACGGTTCCTACCAATGAAGTTGCCTCTCCTGCCTCAACAAAAACTGTTAAAATTCCTGCTACCTATAAAAACATCACCAAAACTGAAAAAGTTTCTGATGCTAAATATGTGTGGTCTGACTCTTTGGTCGAAAAACCAGGCATGGAGAGAACCAGTTCTGTTATCTGTAAAGTTTCCATTCCAGCCATATCTAAAACAATTACCAAAAAAGTAGTGGCAACACCTGCTTCAACCAAAACTGTTAAAATTCCTGCAACGTACAAAACGGTACAAGTAACCAAAGTCGTAAAACCTGAAACCACCAAGAAAACTGTTATTCCTGCGGCGTATAAAACGGTAAGCAAACAAGTCAAAGTATCTGATCAATCAGTTAAATGGATGCCTGTACTTTGTAAATCAAGCATGACGGTTGAGACCATTTCAAAAATTCAAAATGCACTAACAGCAGCTGGATTTAAAACGCCTGTAACAGGAGTACTTGATAATGCAACCAAAAAATCAGTAGAAGCATACCAAAAGAAAAAAGGTCTTATCGTTTCTGGACTTTCAATGAACACACTCAAAGATTTAGGTATCTTTTAATCGCTCTTAACAGTAACTCTTTGGAGTTACTGTTAACTTTTACGTATCTGTAATAGCTCTCCAAACCCAATCTCTACCTCTTCACTCAATACCCACAATGTATCAATATATGGCTCATATGATGGGAATGTCCCCTGTCCATCGGTAAAATAGATCAAAAATTTAAAATCCTCATTGAGCTGTTCCACATACTCAAACACGGGACGAAAATCGGTTCCTCCTCCCCCTTTGAGCGTGAGTTCTAGGGGTTCTAACGGGGTTAATCGCTGTACATTTTGGATGCTGGCATCACACTCAATAAGTTCAATCACATAGTGAGGAAACACCTGCATGATCTCATAGAGTTCTGCCAAAAAGAGCCTGAGCAGTTCATCCTCAATCGACGCAGAGGTATCAATCGCCACGACAATTTTAAGCTCCTCCCCATAAATGGAAGGCAGTGCAATCCCACGATAGAGATGCTTTTTACTCGGGGGGAACATCCGATAGTCACTCTTGGCATGGGCATTAACATAGCGATAGAGTGCATCCCTCCATGCGATCTGTGCGGATTGTTGAGAGGTGACAAAACGATCAATCCCTTTGGGCAACTCCCCTTGTTGCTCCATCTTGGCTCCGAGCTGTTCGAGGATCATTTCATACTCCTCTTGAGTTAGTAGCTCCTCGGGGAATTCCTCTTGATTGATCTCTTCGCGTTCTTGTTCCTCTTGCTCAGGCTCCTCTTCGCTCAGATCCAACTCTCCAAGCAAGGTCGTATAGATCTGCTCAGCATACAATCGCTCAAAGCGTGAACTATAATTCGCCAAAGGAGGCAACACAAAGCCATTCTCCATCAGTAGATCATTGATCGCATAATCACTCGCAAGGCTCCACACCGATCCCACCTTTCCCACCCCTCGCTGGGTATGAAAGAGGGCTTGGTGCATCGCTGCGTTGGCAAGGATCGAGCTAACCTCATCCACGCTTAATACCTCCAAATACTCCTCATTGTACTCCATCACATCTCCCAAGGAACGAATGGAAGCGATACCACGATTGGGTCTCATTTCCAACGAAGTCACAAGGGTACCAAAGTAAGGATTCTCTAGCATCAATTTGGTTTTGGCTTGGGTTAGTTTTGGGTTGTTCATCAAAATTAATACCTACAATACAAACGGAATAAAGAGTTTGGTCTTTTGTTTATATGCTTCATACGCCTCATCATGACAGAGCCATAGAGACTCCTCTTTTTGGGCTTTAAGATAGAGAACCACGATCAATAATCCCAGCAGTATGCTCTCTAGTAGGGTTTGACTGCCCCACCAAATACCAAGCATCATCAGGATCACAGAGCTGTACATCGGGTGGCGAATGTAGCCATAGATGCCTGTGGTGATCAGTCGGCACTGCTCTTTGAGTCGAGGCTGAATATTGAAATTGCCCAAACGGTTGTGTTGCAATGCCCAAATCCCTAGCCCAGCACCCAATAGAAAGATACCCATCGCTACCATGGAACCCAAAAATCCCCTAGAGAAAAGCAACATCAAGCCAATCAATCCAAACTGCAAGCCCACCAATATCTGTGGATAATATCTGTTATCACGCATCATCACTTACACCAACAGATAGGCAAAGGCTTCGACCCAATCTTCCCAAATCTTGCTCCCCTCGACATTGATGCCGTTTTGTTGGAGGTCTTTGATGAGCATTACGGAGAACTCCTTGGGGAGGGTGAGTGAGAAGCTGAGTGCATGATCCACCTGCTCAGAGCTTCCATCACGCAACTGTGCTACGATCCCTGCTACCAGTGCAAACAGTACCTGTGCATCATGCTCCACCTCCACTGCTTCTCCCTCTAGGAGCTTGGGGATATTAGGGAGACGATCCATCACCTTGCGAAATGCCATAAAGGTCGTGGCACTCTCACTGCCTATGGCTCCTGAGATGATCTCCATCATAAGCGTGGATTCTATCCTTGAGCTTAAAATCTTATGGACATACTCCCATGAGCGTGGGGTGGGGAATGATTTTTGATTTTTGCTGGGATCAAAGGCAAAGAGTCTACTGCTGTCATACTGTAAAAAAGCAATCACAGAGCTGTCGATCCCCTGAGTATATGCCCACACCTTCCAATCCTCAAAGCTCACCTCCATCTCCAAATGCACAAAACGGTTTGCCAGTGGAGGAGGCATACGATAGACCACTCCACGGTCACTCTCATGGTTACCAGCGGCTACGATACTCCACCCTTGAGGGAGTTCATAATCCCCGACTTTGCGATCGAGTACCAGCTGATAGGCTGAGGCTTGCACCGAGGGGGGAGCAGTATTGATCTCATCGAGAAAGAGAATCCCTCGGGAGTTGGGGTCATGGGGCAAGAAGTTGGGGCTTGCCCAGACGGCTTCATTGTTCTCTTGATCAAAAAAGGGAATCCCCTTAAGATCAGTAGGATCAAGCAAGGAGAGACGCAAATCCACAAACGCTAAGCCCTTTTGCTGGGCAATCTGCTTGACAATAGAGGATTTTCCAATCCCTGGACTCCCCCAGACAAACACAGGGATTTGACTCTCAATCAGAGCATCCAAACTTTGGCTAATCGCTTCGGCTCTCATGCATACGCTCCAAATCCAAACTTTTTGAGGATGATATCCAAGACAGGTCGCCTGTAAGCCCCCTCATGACGGAACACCTCATGCCCACCCGCATTGAAAAATATCTGTAGAGGCATCATCTTTCCCTTGTAGGTATCGCGTAAGATATGGCGTTCTTTTTGACCATCGACGGCATAGATCTGATACTCAGGATGCTCCTCTAGCACCTCGGCGAAGACCTTGGACATCGCTTGGCAACTGTAGCAGTGGCTCATGCCAAAAGCGATAATGGTGGGGTTGCCATTGCCTATTTTATCTTTGACCTTGGCATACGGTAGGGGGGTTAACTCTTTTTTCTCAGACATAAATTACCTCATCTTATAATTATCCTACTATATACTGAAAAGGCTTAATTAATGATAAACATAGAGAATCTTCGATACCATAGAAAGATCTAAACGTCTAAGGGGAAAAAGATGAAAAGATATGCCACGGGATTCATACTGTTAGTAACGACATTATTATCATTTTTAATCGTACATTTTTTTGACATTCAGGAGAGAGAAAGCTATTATCTCTTGATAGCATTGCTCTGTGCCATTGGACTTACCTTTGTCCTCTCTAGCTATCTTATTCACAAAAAAATTATCGAAAACAACATTGGTTTGGGATTACTTATCTTTCTTTTTATCTCTGTCTCCATGGTGGTCATTGTCTTAACCCCAAACTTGGGTTTTTCAGCCATCAATGATATTATTACCTCCCTGCTCTTTGTGATTGGTTTTCTTTTGGCAATGAGTATTTATCTGATTAACCGAAATGTTATCTCCAACTACAAAGCCATCTCCTTTATCAAAAAAATTCCTGATTATGTTCCTTTTAGTCATGCCCTCAAAGAGTATCTTCTCTCGCTTATTACGGTCGAATATAAAGTCATTGCCCTGCTACGCTCATTGGATGAGAAAAACTCTGAATGGGTACTCAATCAGATTGCTGCTTACAATCATATTATTAAAAATGATAAAACCATCTTTGGGGATACCAAAGAGATTGAAGTAGAATTTCTCTTTGTTGACAATCACTCCGATGACATCAATCGCCTGATAGAAAACCTCAATATCACCCAATATCGCTATATTATCATCACCAGTCTGAGTGCTATTTTTAGGGAAACCATTATTGCCCGAGAGAATACTGATCCAGAACGACGAGAAGCGATCCAAGTGATTGGGGCATTAAGCTCCATCAACGATAAAAAAATTGAGAAGATCATTGACCGAGATGATAATATTATACGTATTTTCCCTCCTGATTATGATGAAGCCAAAACCGCCATTGATTTTATCTTTTCCAAAATCAAAAGTAGCATCTGTACCCTAAAAGAGTGTAAACTGTATCACCAAAAAAATAACATCATTATTATTCACAATGGTACTTATGGCAGGGCTGTTCGTGATCAATGTCAACGCTATTATGACAAAGAGATGAATAAAATTTATAACAATACCACCCAAGAGATGGGCGTTTTAGATCTCCAACATGCCCTAGGATTCTACTCTTTTGATTATAAGAGTGATGAGCGTCTCATCTATGATGGAATCAAGAGCCAATCCTTTGAACTCTTTTTGGAGGAGTGGCAAGGTGCCAAAAACTATTTTTTAATCATTGGCTATGAACCCAATATCTCTAGCATGATTAGTGCCATTGATAAAAAGTTTGCTCAACACAAAGCCATTGATAAATGTTTTGTCTTCTCAGGAACACTCTCCATGCAATCTTGGCGAGACTCAGTCATAGATACCTTTCAAAAATCAGAGACATTAACCCAAAACATAGAAGGAAGCTACTATCTCAAACTCCTCATGTACAGCAACCGAAATAACCCCTTTATCAATGGAGCTACTCAGACACTCAACATACGATTTCACAAATTCAACCAAAACTTAGAGTATGAAGAGGTTGATCTCAAAAAGATATTGATGAATATTCTCCAAATCAACGACAAAGCAATGGTAGAGAATCTGCTCAACTACTATCTTAAAAAAGAGGAGAGCTACATCAGTATCTTCTCAGCACTCAGTCTACTGATTGCACAATACAGTATCAAAAACAAAACCACCCTGCTCAAAAGTAAAAGCAGAGTCCTCTATGAGTATAAAGATGAAATCGACATACTCGTCAATGGGGACTCCATCAATCAATATGTTATCAGTTGTCTCAAAGAATAGGTGCTAAATCCCTAACCCTTGCAATACACTCTTACCATAAGTCTCATTCTCTGCCAATATCCTCATCAAGGAGGTATCGAGCTGAAACTCTCGCAGGTATTTGATATCCACGGAGGGGTTGGAGGCTAAAAGCATGTTCAGTTCTCGATCATGGCGTTCACATAGCTCTGCCAATATCACTTTAGGTGTAGCCATATTAGTGGCAAGTGCTTTAATAACCTCTGGAGTACCCCTTTTATAAAAAATATGTAAAAACTTCTCAGAGAGATTGGAATTTTGAGCAAGTGAGGAGGCGATAGGTTCTCCATACTTCTCATAAAGCTTTTCCAAGACTTCAGAAGCCACAACATCATTGGAAGCAAGTTGAAAATCCAACCCCTCATGCTCCAATCGTAACAACGAGGCTACACTATCAGTGATGTTCCTGTTTTGCCCCACATAGACAATAAGTGGATTTTCTTTGACCAAATTCAAACGATATTCACTTATCGGTTGATAACGCAATAAGCTCTTAACAACTTCATCTCCCTCCATCAAAAGCTTTTCAAAAAGTTTATCAGAGAGATTATCATTGTGTGCCAACATCAATCTAGCCTCTTTGGTTGTACGTTCATAGAGTCGCTCTTGTTCCCATTCTCCCAAAGCAGCATTGGCCGCCAAAAAATAGTCAATCCGCTCATCTCGATACGCCATGAGTCGCTTGATGCTTTCATGCGATATCGCCTCATTAAATGCTACCGTCTCACGCAGATTTTTGGGACGATGGGTCTCATAGCGACTCACCTTGATCTCATGATTGGGCATGGTCAAGATCGCCTCTAGTACCATGGGATCATCACTCTCTTGGGCGATGTTCATCACTGTGGTGGGGGCATAGATCATGGCAGGATCACGAAACCCATCGGGACGATAGAATCGCTTAACAAAGGAGATGGTAATGTCACGATTGCTGTCATTCTCATGGATCCCCTCCCCATGCCAATCCACCATCATAAAGAGTTTGAGATAGACCTCATCCCCAAATGCCTCATTTTGAAGCAGTCGTCGCAGTCGGGCTTGATCATTGGAGAGTTTGAGCGACATCAGCAGGGTATTGGGCTTGATATGCTGAGTATAGTAGGATTCAAACTGAGCCAAACTGATATCTGCAATCCCCTGATCATAGAGGTCATAGGAGAGTTGCTCTTCAAGAGGGGTGAGCATGCTGCTCAGTACCAACAGGGCGATATCGCTCTGCCCTTCATAGTGATCAGCATACTGCATCCCCTGATCTTGAATAAAGTTTACTAGCTCTTGGGGGGTGAAGTGGGTTACCCTGCCTAAGAAAAGGATGGTTTTGTTGGGGTTATTGGCGATGATCTGTTCTATTTTCATAAGGTGATCATAGCATAAAAAGAGTAAATTTCTCCTATTTAAAGCTTTTCACACAAAAATGGTATAATCGCTTTTTGAAAAGGAAGGATCATCAGCATGAAACGAAGAGATTTTTTAAGTACCTCTGCCCTTGGCTTGGGTGCCATTGCCCTACAAGGGTGCTATCGAGAAGAGAGTAGAGTATCTGACAAAAGTATCAATGTCGTACGAGGGAAAAAAGTCTCTCTCAAACTGGCAACCTCTTGGCCAGCTCATTTTCCTATTATGGGAACAGGAGTGGATGAGTTTGCCCAGCGTTGCGGGGAGCTTAGCGGGGGGAGCTTGGAGATCAAGGTCTATCCCAAGAACATCTTGGTGCCAGCCTTGCAGGTCTTTGATACCACCTCTTCGGCACAGATTGATGCCTTTCACTCAGGGGTCTACTACTGGAAAGGCAAAAACCCTGCCTTTTCGATCTTTGGGGGGATGCCACTGGGGTTGACCTCTGAGGAGATGATCACGTGGCTCAAATTTGGCGGAGGAATGACGCTGTGGCGTGAACTCTATGGCAAGTTTAACCTCTATCCCCTCATCGGGGGAAGTACGGGTCCTCAGATGGGAGGGTGGTTTAAAAAAGAGATCAAATCACTTTCCGACCTCAAAGGACTAAAGATGCGTATCCCAGGGCTTGGTGGAGAAGTGATGAAAAAGCTAGGGGTTAATCCTGTCTTGCTTCCTGCTGGGGAGATTTTTACGGCTCTGGAGCGAGGGACTATTGATGCCACCGAGTGGGTAGGACCTGCACTGGATCGGATGATGGGGTTTGACAAGGCTGCGAAGTACTACTATACAGGGTGGCATGAACCAGGTTCCATCTTGGAGCTAACTTTTAACAAAAACCGCTGGGAGAAGCTTAGCAGCGAGCATCAAGCAATTATTACCACTGCTAGCGAAGAGATGACGGGCAACATGATTCAAAAATTTCGCTATGAAAATGCCAAAGCCTTGGCGGACATGCCCAAAGATATTCAAATTAAAACCTTTCCCAAAGAGATGATGGATGCGGCCAAAATCGCCCTTGCGGAGGTACTTAAAGTAGAATCCCAAAAAAGTGATGACTTTAAACGGGTACTGGCAAGTTACAAAGCATTCAGCCAACTTAACAAACCTTGGGATGATATCAGTACCCGAAATTTTCTAAATATACGGGGATAATATCCATCATTAAGGGAAATCCTATATAATCTACTTCATTGTATTTAAAACAAAATATTGGAGAAAAAAACAGATGAACACACAAGAATTAATTAAAAAAGTTGAAGTTAAAATAACAGAACTCATCCAAGCAAATGAAGCACTTAAAATAGAAAATAAAACACTCAAAGAGCAAAATAGACAACAGCAACAACGCATAGAGGGGATGAATGAAGAGAAAGAACTCATGGAGCTGGAGCTTGAAGATATTTTAGAAAAGATCACCTCCTACAATCAAAAAGGAGAAAGTAGCAATCAGGAAAAAAGATGAAAAAAACACTCTTAGCCTTACTGCTCTCCGCCACAGCCATTCATGCTGGGGGAATCTTTTCTATCGGACATAAAAATTTTGGGTTTAATATTGGTCAACAAAATGCCTATGGCAATGACTATACCGTTATTGGGGTTAATGCCAACTACTTTTTAATCGACAACCTCTCAACAGGAGTGAGTTATCAAACATGGTTGGGAGATGATCCGAGTATCAATCAAATCACCATCCCTTTGACCTATCATATTCCCTTGGAGATGCCATATCGTCCTTTTGTGGGGACTTTTTATTCGCATACCTTTATGGGCGACAATGGTCATCTACATTATAGAGACTATGACAGTTATGGGGGACGCATTGGGGTAACCATGCAGACCACTTCAAGTGCCTATGTCTCTTTTGGTTGGGTTGAAGAGTGGTATGATGATGGTATTACTAGCAGCAATCGTGGCTATCCCCAAGTCAGTGGGGGGTTCTCCTTTTAAGATGGGGACTTTTACTACTAAACAACTCATTATATTTGACCTTGATGGAACGCTAATTGACAGTGTTCCTGATTTGGCACAAGCACTGAACTTAATGTTAACCGATCTCAATCGCCCAAAATTTCCAGAAGCAACCATTCGTCCATGGGTGGGGAATGGGGCATTGGTACTGGTCAAACGGGCGTTATCCGCAAATATCAATATGGATAAAACGCTTGATGAAGCACTAATAGCCAAAGCTCTTGAAATTTTTTTACAACACTATCAAGCACATTTGGCAGACAACACACGCCCCTATCTCCATGTCAAATCCACCCTAAAAAAACTCAAAATAGAGGGCTACCATCTTAGTATCATTACCAATAAACCCACCCCTTTTGTGGCTCCAATTCTCAAAAGATTGGGGCTAGAGGAACTGATTGAGCAGTATCTTGGAGGGGAGAGTCTCCTAGAAAAAAAACCCAATCCCCTACCCCTGTTGCATCTCTGTCGGGAATTGAACATAACAATTGAGGATGCGGTCATGGTCGGAGACTCCAAAAATGATCTCCTCGCTGCCTCAAGGGCGGGGATGGAGAGTATCGCCGTTACCTATGGCTACAACCAAGGAGAAAATCTCGAAGATTATAATCCTACAGCTATGATTGATACTTTTGCTGATATTCTACCCTTATTTAACCGATAAAAGGGTCACATGAAAGAGAAAAAAATCGCCATTATTGGTGGGGGTATTGCGGGAGCCTCAACGGCTCTTTTTTTAGGTTCCATGGGAATCAAAGTCACTCTATTTGAGCGGGAACGCAGTTTGGTAGGAGGACCACCCTTTTGTCATCTTCATGCGGGAGGTAATCTCTATCCCGATATCTCAGATGAACAGTGTATGACGCTCTTACGTCAATCCATTGACTTTGCACGCCTCTTTCCCCAAGCCATTGACCATCGTCCTACGGTTATTGCCCTACCGACAGAAGGATGTGGCATGCGTGTGGAAGACCTCCTCCCACGGCTTCACAAACTTCGTGATTACTATCAAACATCCATTCAAGAAGATCCTAAGAACCAAGTCCTTGGAGAATACGCTTCGTATTTTAAACTCTATACCCAAGAAAAGCTAGAGCAACTTAAACCCTTAGCCACGCCCCAAACTCCCCGTAGCTTTGATGAGTGGATGATTCCTGTGGCACAGCATCTTGATTTTAATACGGTACAGTTTCCTCTTATTTTGGTACAAGAGTATGGCATCAACCTCTTTAGAGCCAGTGCCATCCTCTCCTTAGCATTACAGAACCTTGAGAGTGTCGAAGTCTGCTTTGAGAGTAATGTGATTGATATTCAACAAAAAGACTCTAACTGGTACCTTAGCCATCAAATAAACAAGCACACCTCAACAGCCAAATTTGACTATGTTATCAATGCTACAGGCTTTAGGACGGGTACCATTGATGATATGATCGGTATAGAATGTAAAAAAATGGTGGAGTTCAAAGCAGCCTATGTCAGCCAATGGGAATCCATGTGTAATCAACACTTTCCTGAGATTATTTTTCATGGTAAACGAGGTACCCCCAACGGGATGGGGCAGTTTACCCCCTACCCCAATGGCTACTTTCAACTCCATGGAATGACCGAAGAGATCACCCTCTACCCTGATGGTTTGGTCAAAAACAGCCCCATTAGCTGTCAACCCAAACTTCCTCAAAAATTTGTCAGCAAAATAGAAACCTCTTGGAACCCCAAAGAGATAGCACAACGTACCCAAAAAGCCATTCAACACCTTTCACGCTTTATTCCTCGCTTTAGCCAAGCTACGATAGGATCCAAGCCTCTCTATGGAGCCCAACAGATCCCAGGGGAAGATCCCTCTTTGAGGGTTGCAGAGGTGGCTTTTCCTGCTCCTTATTATGCCCGATGTGAGATTGTGAAGGTCTCTTCTGTCCTTGATATGGTATCTGAGATTATTAACGATTTACAAGCGTTACATCTCCTTCCTATGGATAGACAATACCCCACAATCCATACAAAAATAGAGGAAAAAGAGATTCAACAAAGAGCAGAAAAAATTGCACAACAACGAAACTATCCTCAAAGTTTATCTCAGATAAATTGTCCTTAATAAGAACATAAAAAAACTTTTATCTTAAATTAAACTTTTTTCTGTGATTTAATACTACTTTTATCACTTTTCCATTACAATTTAGGCATTATGACTTAAGGAAATTTTAATGCGAAGAAGAAACTTTTTAAAGAGCCTCTGTGCTTTCCCCGCCCTTGGTATTCTCCCCTCACTAAGCTATGCTGAGGACAATACACTCAATGATGGTTCCAATGTTGTGGGACTCAATAGAGTAATTGGTATTATCCAAAATGACAAACGACTCAATCGTCGTGTGGATGAGTCTGATATCCTCATTGCCATCGAGTCTGCCAAGCGTATGAATGAGATTATCATTGAAGCAATCCTTCAAACAGGAGTTGGCAATGATAAAAAAATCTCCATTGCCGATACCCGTGAGATCAATGATTATATTTTCCATAATTATGCTGATGAATGGGTAGCACTTCATGGGGATGATGAAGAGGGTGAGGAGACAGGCTTCCATCTGGTGGTTAATGATGGGGCAAGAACCAAACTCTTTGGTCGTAATGCTCTTAACAGGGTGTTTGACAGTATCTATCACCTTGGATTTGAAACCCATCTCAACAATAGATTGCTCAATGAAGATGGCAATAAAAATGCCAATTTTAAACGGGTGGCTCAATGGTTAGATGCATTGCTTAAAGAGGATTTAGAAGCAGGGAGACTGCTTAATTTGGATATCCAAGAGGTAACAGGAGAGAGTGAGACAGGTCTGGATAAAGCCATTGAGATTATCTATAATGATGAAGGATTGCAGAAACATATCTCCATAGGAGATATGCGAATCGGTGCCAAATCAGCCAATATCATGAATACACTGCTTCTCGAAGCAATTGAGCAGACCAATGTAGGTGCTACAGGTACCTTTAGCAAAGAAGATATGAAACAAATCAATAGCTATCTGGTAACCAACCATGCAACAACATGGGCTTTGGCTCATGGGGATGATGAAAATGATGAAGAGACAGGCTACCATAAAGTACAAAATGATGGGGCTAAAACCAAACTTTTTGGGAAAAATGCCATTAACCGTATTTTTGATGGTATCTATCATCTCGGATTTGAAACCACATATAAAAACAGACTGGTTAATGAAGATGGAGATAAAAATGTTAGCTTTAAACGGGTAGGTGCGTGGCTAAGCGAACTGCTCTCTGATGATCTCAACAACCAAAAAGAGGATCTTAAAATTCTTATTCCTCTCTACAGCTATCCCAACTGGTATGATGATGCGTATGTCTGGCAACGTATTATTGATATCAAATCCCAATATCCAGATATTGAGATCATTGCCATTGTTAATCCCAGTAACGGTCACTTTAGAGAAAAAAATAGCGACTATACCCAAGGGATTCGAGACCTTATCAATGCCAATATCAAAGTTGTTGGCTATGTCTATACCCAATATGGAGAACGAGCGACCCAAGAGGTGGTCGATGATCTCGACGCTTGGCAAGAGTTTTACGTAGAAGAGGGAGTAAGTGGTATGTTTTTTGATGAGACTTCTACCGATGCTGACCTACTTAGTCACTATAGCAATCTCAGTACTGAAGCACGCAACAGAGGGCTTGAGTATGTAATTCTCAATCCTGGTATCACCACCGATCAGAGCTATATTGATTCAGGTATTGCCAACCTTGTTGTCAGCTACGAAAATCCTGATCAGCAAAGAATAGAAAACCCACCCTCAACCTATAATGTTCCCTCACAGTATACGGAACTCTCTCTGCTCATTTATGAGATGGAAGATGATAATGTGGATGATCTTATTGCTTTTGCACGGGAACATCAATTTGCATATGTCTACTTTACCGAAGATGGTTTTGATGGAAATCCATGGGATTCTGTTTCAGACTATTTAGAAGAAGAGGTAATTAACGCACTGAATTAAAGAGAAATTTGTTTTGTGATGAATGTCAAGTTTGTCATAAAACAACATAAGAATAAAAGTGATTAAAAGAGAAGAAGATGTGGTGCGCTAGAGAGGATTTGAACCTCCACGCCGCGAAGCACGAGCCCCTCAAGCCCGCGTGTCTACCATTCCACCACTAGCGCACATCTTGATAACTTAAAGGCTTATCAGAACCTGTTTGTGAGGTTAGGCTGGAATTATACCATCCTAACCTTAATCTAACTTTAATTTATGATTATCCGAGGAAAGGATTCGCATAAAGTGCAATTAGTGCAATAACAAGTGTATAGATAACTTGTGCTTCGATCATCGCCAATGCAATAAACATGGTAGTCATTAGTTTACCACCAAGACCTGGGTTTCTAGCAGTACCAGCAATGGTAGCAGCAGCAGTATGACCCATACCGATAGCACCACCAAGAGCAGCAAGACCAAGACCAACACCAGCAGCAACCACTGAGTAAGCTTTAATCATAGATTCACCATCTTCACCAGCGAAAGCAACAGCACCAAGTGCCAAGAAAAGTAAAAAGAACTTTTTCATATGTAATATCCTTAAGTAAATGGGCTTTAAGTCCCCTTCGACTGCGTTCCAAAGTCCGTTCGGATAGCGTAAACATACATAGGAGTGTATGCCAACAACCACATAAATGCAAGCTGTTTCCCTACTTAACACTTTGTAATAACGTCGCGATTATAGCCAAGATGAGATGAGATGATTATTAAGAACAAATAAAAAAAAGCAGAAAAAAGAAAAAGAAAAAAAGTGTCACAAAACGAGACAACCAAGTCTCGAAAGTAACACCCTTAAGAGGCAACCATTAAAAAAGATACGCAGGAGTACAGAGTTCTACTTTTTTACCTTTTTGCTCCAAAACAATAATATCAATAAGATCCCCTACTTTATATCGCTCTTCGAGGTTATTAACACGCTCTTTGGCAACTTTGGAGATGTGAAGCAGTGCATCATAGCCATCTGGCATCTCCACAAACATTCCAAACTCCACGATCTTTTTGATCTTACCTTGATACTGCTTGTTAATCTCATAGGTCATCTGTTTTTTCACAGGCGTTGCAATAATGGTATCAATAAAAGCTTTGGCTCCTGCTACATCCTCTTTGGATGCACCTGTTATTTTAACAGAATTGTTATCCCGATCAATATCAATACTCACCCCATATTTTTCGATGATCTCACGAATGGTTCCCCCACCCTTACCAATGATAGCAGGAATATGACTGGACTCAATCTCAAAATTAACCGAACTTGGCAATGCTTGACTTGGGGTCATGTTTAAAAGAGCTTCTTCCATAATATTCAAAATATGCAAACGTCCCTCTTTGGCTTGATAAAGAGCTGCTTTGAGTACCTCCGCATCAATGCCTCCTAGTTTAATGTCCATCTGCAATGCCGTTATCCCATCAACGGTTCCTGTAATCTTGAAATCCATATCCCCATCATGATCCTCTAAACCCATAATATCGGTTAAGACAGCATAGTTCTCCCCTTCGGTCACCAAGCCCATTGCAATCCCTGCCACCAACTTTTCGGTCTCAACTTCGGCTGCTTTGAGTGCCAACGCCCCCCCACAAACCGTCGCCATAGAAGAGGAGCCATTGGACTCTAAAATCTCAGAAACCAGCCGTACCGTCCCATTACGATGAAGATCAAGGGTTGGCTCCAAGGCTCTTTTGGCAAGGTTACCATGTCCCAACTCTCTTCGACCAGGTGCACGGGCAGGCTTGGCTTCTCCTACGGAGAATCCAGGAAAGTTGTAATGTACCATAAAGGTCTCATAGTGAGAACTCTTTGATCCAATTAACTCATACGATTGTGCCTCTTTCATGTCCCCAAGGGTTGCTGTCACCAGTGCTTGGGTTTGACCACGGGTAAAAAGACAAGATCCATGTACGGAGGGGAGAATATTGGTCTCAATACTAATAGGACGCACCTCTGTCAAAGCACGACCATCAGCACGAATGGAGTGATCTAAAATAAGAGAACGGACAATGGATTTTTTATACGCTTCAAGCATCTTAGAGACCAACTCTTTATCCACCTCTTTGCCTTGGGCTTCGAGATCTTCCATAATCTTACTTCTAACGGCTTTAAGTTCCTGACTTCGCTCACTCTTTGCCATGGACTGTACGGCTTTTTCTACTGCCTCTTGATAATGAGCAGCGATAAACTCATAGAGTTCACTGTCAGATTTATCCTCTTCTAGTTCCAATACTATTGGCTCTTTTTGGGCTGAGACAAACTCTTTTTCATACTCGTCACACGCTTTGGCAATGGCACTTTGTGCAATGTCTATGATCTCCAAAAGTTCCTCTTCATCCAGCTCATTGGTCTGTTGAACATGCTCTTCAACCGAAGCATTCACACACATCTCAATCATTAAGACATCCGAACCACTTCCGACCACCAAGAGATCCAAAGAGGAGTTTTCTTGCTCTTCAAGCGTTGGATTGAGGAGAATTTCACTCTCAATTTTACCAATACGCACAGCTGCTACAGGTTGAGCGATATCAATATCTGAGGTAAAAAGTGCGGCAGAAGCTGCGTGCATGGCAGCAACTTGCATGTCTACTTTTGAATCCGCACTGAGTACCGTAATGGAGATTACCACAGGATAATGAAAGCCTTTGGGAAAGAGAGGACGCAAGGAACGATCCACAATTCGAGAAGTAAGCGTCTCAAAATCACCTGGTTTTGTCTCTCGTTTGATAAAACCTCCAGGGATTTTGGCAGCGGCATACGATTTTTCAACATACTGTACGGTTAAAGGTAAAAAATCCTCCTCCACAGGTTTGGGATCAATGGCAACAGCCGCTAAAAGAACCGCATCACCACATTGGTAGAGTACCGCTCCACTGGCTTGCTTGGCGACCTTATTAAACGTATACTTTTCAGCGATATTATTACAACGAATCTCTATAATCTGTTCATTCATTTTCTATTGTTCCTTTATTTTTTCATTTCTTTTTTGATTGTCATTCATTACTGTTTCAATATCCTCAAAACTAAATGGATCCAGTTGTTCATAGTAATACTCTATGGAAACATAGTCATCAATTTTATGAGGACAAAAGAGGTTATCACATACATTGAGTAGACTCTCATAAACCACATTATCTAAGATGGGGACAGCAATAAAAACATTTTTAGCACCCAAAGAGATCACCGTTTTTATTGCTGTCATCATCGTCAAGCCCGTCTCCACACACTCGTCAACCAGTACCACATATTTCTCATCTAACCCCTCTAGTACCCTACCATTACGATATTTATGGATGTAGGTGAGAATACTCTCTTTGTAGCGACGAGACGCTTCACTGTAGATATAATCTTTGGATATCTCAAAAGAGTTGATCAATGCTTGGTGCATTACCAGCTCCTCTGTCTCTCCTACCATCGCAATGGCTAATGCTGGATTCACAGGTGAATAGATGGGTTCCGTAAGCAGTAGATCCATACGACAACCCAAAGTTTTTGCCACCCTATCAGCAAAATAAACTCCACCTTCACTTACCCCTAAGACCACGGTCTCTTGAGGCTTCAATATCATTTTTGGAAGGATCTCTACAAGAGAGATACTGGCATCGTCTCGGTCTTTGAAAATAATCGTACTCACTTCCACACGTCTGGACATTACATACACCTATTTTGCCGCTGACGCAGCAGAACCCAAGAGGTTTTTAAGATCATCATCCACAAAACTTACCCCCAATCCAGCAGAAACACTGTTGGCACCACTATTAAGCAAGTTATTTCCACTGAGGTAGGCATTAATGTGCTTAAAGAACTGATAACGAATGGTCGTCGTCAAATTGGGGTTGGTACCACGAATATCATTAACCGCATTAAAGTCATAAAGATTGGTACTGACTTTGAGGGTATCATTCCATGCAAAATAATCAAAACCAAAACCTCCTTGCCCCTCTATGATACCCACACGGAAGAGCAGATCATCATACCTTTTCCCATATTGTGCCGAAAGAAAATATTGTCCACTCTCATGTTTTTTATTTCCCGCATATCCCCGTTCAAAGGCATCATCATATTCAAAAGAGGGACCCGAAGTGACCCCCAACATATAGTATCGTGTGGCATCAGGCTTAAGTGCCAAATTGAAATGTGATTTGGAGTAACCTCCATCATCATACACCTCATCCGAACGCATCTCCACATGCAACTCACTTTTGGTCATACTATCAAGGTATTTATCAATTTTTTCAATGGTCTCGGTCCCATCACTAAAGAAACCATCAACCGAAGTCAATGCTTTATTTAAGCTACTGTCTTTTTTCTCGATGCTGTTGTTTAAATTGTCTTCAAGCCGAACCAACTTATCCATGGCAGGAGGCAACTTGGTATCAAGCGTTGCCCCTATACTTTCTAAATAGGTTGTAATGCGATTGATTTTTGCCATAATAGCAGGCAAATCTTTGTTAATATTTTTCGCTACCGTGGCGTAGTCTTCGGAGGTGTGACTGATATCATCACTCATCTTACCAAACTTATCAATGGTCTTATCCAAATCAACAATGGTGGTATTGGCATTATGAATAATCTCATGAATGGTTTTATTGTCTTCGGTACTAATTGAAGCCAACAGGGAGGTAAACTCTCGTATATTTGCCAACGTAGTTTGGAGATCCTCTTTGCCCCCTTTGTTGAAAATATCTCGAATGTCTTGAACCAAAAATTTAATCTCTTGAAAGGCCTCATCAGCGGAGGTCGATGCATCAGCGATACTGGACTGCTTCTCTTGTTTTTCCAATAACATATTTGGTGCGAGAAATTTCTTTGAGTGACCTGGTTTGATATCCAAAAATTTTCCTCCTAAAAGAGAGTCTTGAGAGACCACAATTACAGAATCATCAGGAATATGTACCCCTTGATCAATTTTTAGATAGGTGATAACATCATTGTTTTTCAACGCAATACGATCAACATAACCAATATTGACCCCTTTTAACTTTACTTTGGCTTTGGCTTTGAGACCAATACCATCATCTATTTTTGCCAAAATAGGATAACTCTTTTTGAACAGATTATCAAAACTACTCAGTTGTGATAACAATCCAAAAAGAAAAACAAGTGATAAGGTTATAAAAAGACCTACTTTTGCCTCTGTTTTCATCTATTGCGTACCTTGCGAGGAGAAACTCTCTTCTATATTTTGTTGGATTCCACCAATGGGATTAAGATTGAGTTCAAAATAGAGTACGGTGTTACGAAATGAGTCTTCAACATTGGGGATAACCTCCTGTCCTATACTTACTTTCGCACTCCAACACTTTTTCTTGTGACCCCAACCAACCTTCCATTGATGATTGAATTTTTGTTCTAAATCATAGTCTATATTAAAAAACAAGTCACTCTGTGCGTCTGTTTTATAAACAATGCTACTACTGAGAAAGCTTGTTTTCTTATTATCAAATAAGAAATCATGATTATAGAAATGTGTTAACATTATATCATAGTTGCTTTGATTATATCTAACAGACGAAGTTAATGAACGAATTTTTTCTTCATTCCACGCATAGGTGAGATTACTATAGAGTGATACTTTTTTATTGTTATAACCCATTTCATTCTGAATATCCCCCTTGGATTCTTGACGTTCAGGATAAGAACTATATGCAATTTTGTGAAAAAAATTCATCTCCAAACGGGCATCATAAAAATATTGACTCAAAGCAAAGGAGAGTTGCTCTTCTTGCGTTTGTGTCACAAAAAGTTCTTTCTGCTCTTCATTGAGATGATCATAGTCAATGGAAGATTCTTTTTCTAAACTTGGACGAATATAGGTCACAGAGGGGTGCAGTGTATGTACATTGCTTCCATAGTTTTTACTCAAATCACTGGAGAGTTCCAAGGTATGATAGTTTCGATAATAGTAGTAATCAGGAGCATCTTGGCTTAAATTATTAAAATTAACCTGACTTAAATAGATATTTTCAGATAACGAGAGATCCAAATAATCATCTAAAAAAGAGTCATAATAGGTCACAGGTAAATCCAATTCAACCTGAGAAGCTCGACTACCACTCAGACGGGTATAATTATGCACCCGTCCATCAATGGTATAAAAAATTTTATTCTTAGGAATCTGTGTCATATAGTGATGATAATGTAAAGAGGGAATTTCTTGAATCGTTCGACTGTTACTCTCTTTACTCGTATCAATATTATAACGTCCATAAAGTCCAAAATAGTTTTTTTCATCATAAGCAAAGGCATTCAAGCGTGATTCAACCAAATTTGATCTCAAGAGTGAAGAGGCACTCTCTTTTTGTAAATTGAGATACTCTCGATCATTAAGCTGTGTTCCATTAAAATAGAATCCACTCTCATAGCCTTGAGGTTCCCATTTTTTAGGAAGAAAACTGGTCGATTGATAAAAAAGTTCTGCACCCCAATGTTCTCGATTAAAATCATAATCCTTAGCATAATCAGCATTGTTTCTAAAATAACCTGTTCGGAGATATCCTTTCGAGTGATTGGAATCCACAAAACGAGTGGTCACATAGGTTCCAAAGCCTCGGTGGGTACGTACCTGAGGATTAAACTCTATGTCCCAGTTATCTTCAGGAGCATAAAAAAAAGGTTGCTCATACAAAAAGCCTTCTGAGTTGGCATTTAGAGAAAGTTTAAATCGAGGAAGCAATAAGCCTGTCGTTCGCTTGGTCAGTGTGGGAAACGCCAAATAGGGGAAATAGAATACGGTCGTATCATAAAAACGCAGTTTGGCATCCTCCATGGTAATAAACTGTTTATCCTCATGATAATGTGCCTCTGAAAACTCAATTGTCCAATCAGGATGCAATACATTACAACTGGAGATACGACTATCAAAGAGTTTATAGTCATTCCCCTCTTTGGTAGCCTTATTGGAACGCATCCAAAGATTCTCCTCCGTGGTCAAAAAAAGTTTTTGAAATTTTACAGCACGGCTCTGAGTATTAATGATCAAGTGATCCGTTGCCACACGGTTATCCTCTTTTCCCAACA
>Ga0256828_1000611_pt1 | contig 23496 bp, 22 predicted proteins | sample CV88metaG_FD_185993 | JGI IMG/M metagenome (GOLD analysis project Ga0256828, IMG submission 185993) | Hydrothermal vent microbial communities from East Pacific Rise, Pacific Ocean - CV88 | ecosystem: Environmental > Aquatic > Marine > Hydrothermal vents | place: Pacific Ocean: East Pacific Rise...
AGACTAAAGGTTGGTGGATACAACGCGAAATCTTTACAGTCAAAAAACCTTCTGGTATATTTATATATAATCTGAAAGAGAGTAGATAATGGGTAAAGTATATTTAACAGGTGCAGGACCAGGAGACATTGAGCTCTTAACTATGAAAGCTCATAGAGTTATTCAAGAAGCAGATGTAATCATCTATGACAGACTGGCAAATCCCGAAATTTTAGAGATGGCTAAAAATGGTTGTGAATTTGTCTATGTAGGTAAAGAGGATGGAAGACATACTCTTCCTCAAGATGAGATAAATGAAGTGATCTATCAAAATGCTCTCAAACACAATGTAGTTGTAAGACTCAAAGGGGGAGATCCTTTTGTCTTTGGTCGAGGTGGTGAAGAGGGAGCATATCTTTATGAAAGAGATGTTAAGTTTGAAATTATCCCAGGTATTACATCTGCCATAAGCGTTCCAGCTTATGCAGGTATACCAGTAACACACCGAGGTGTTGCAGTAAGCTTTAGAGTTGTTACCGGTCATGAATCACCGAATAAAGAGACATCACAAATTCCATGGGAAAATTTTAAGACAGATGACACTATTATCTTCTTAATGGGACTTCACAATCTCAGTAAGATATCTTCAAGACTCATAGAGATTGGTAAACCTGAGGATTATCCATGTGCTGTTATCTCACGCGGAACAACACAAGATCAAGAAGTCGTTGTAGGAACACTCAAAAATATTGTTCAAAAAGCAAAAGATATCCCTACTCCTGCACTTATTATTGTTGGTCATGTTGTCAAGCTCAGAGAACAGCTAGCGTGGTTTAAATAGACTTTTTTACTCTTTGTGTGCAGCCTCAATCTCTTTGAGTAGAGCTGCTGCACTCTTATCTCCATCTTTTACATTTTCTTCAAGCCAATATTTTGCTTTTTTAAAATCAAGCAGTTGCATATAGACTCTTCCTACATTATTTTTAGCTTTTAAGTGCCCTGATTTTGCAGCTACTTCTAAAAGAGAGGCCGCTTTTTTGATATCTTGCTTGACACCATCTCCATTATAGTACATCAAAGCAAGATTATAGGTAGCTTCACTATCACCCTTCTTTGAAGCAATCTCCAAATAGTGCACTGCTTTTGTGAGATCTTTTGTTACATTTTCTCCCATAAGATAGATCATTCCCAAATCAAAGCATGCTCGTTTATCACCTTTATCTGCTGCTTTTTGTAACCAATAGAGTCCTTCTTTTGGGTTTTTTGCAACACCCACACCATTAAAGTAGAGATAGCTTAACGCGTTTTGTGCTGTTGTATCACCTTTATCTGCTGCTTCTTTATACAAAGTAAAAGCTTTTTTATAGTGATGCTGCTTATATGCATTTAATGCACCATTATCTAAAGCAAACAAAATCGAAACACTCATTAAACACAAAATTAATAATCGCATACAATGCTCCTAAAAAGTAAAAATAAATTCATAAAACTACTAAATTCAAAGTTTTTTTAATATTATTATTATATCATAGTAAGTTATTCTTAATTTATTTATTAAGTTTAAAAAATTAAAAAAAGGCAAGAAAAATGAAAAAAACTATTATTTTAGGGGCAACACTTCTCCTCTCATCACTTCTATTTGTATCATGTAGTGCTACATCAGGCACAGATGTCGATGCAAAGACAGAGAACTATACAAAATTTAAAGAGATGCCACTTAAAAAAGTGCATACACTTATTGTCCAAGCTGGAGAGGAAGATGGTTGGAGAATGACAGAGTTTAAAGAAAATGAAATTATTGCTGAAAAGACTGATGATGGCGACACAAAAGCTGTTACTGTTGACTTTTCTCAAAATAGTTTTAATTTGTCACCAGAAGATAGTGATTTAAAAGATGCAATCGAAGAGAAACTTGGATTATAAACTCTTATTTATATAATTTTGCTACACTCTTTTTATTAAAATAGAAAGTAGTAAAATTATGGATTTTTTTAAATATATTCACGCAGTTGGAACCGGTCCAAAAGGAAATCGTGATCTTAGTTTCGATGAGGCAAAAGATATGATGCAGCAGGTTTTAAACCAGAGTGTTCCAAGTGAACAGATAGCTGCATTTTTGCTTGGCTGGAGACTTAAGCCTGAGACAAATGAAGAGTTTCGTGGAGCACTTGCGGCCTGTGATGAAACTCTTACACACCATACAGTAGAGAATTCTCTCGAACTTGGTTATCCTTTTGACGGAAAAGCAAAAAACCCATATATCTTTCCGCTAGTAGCACAAATCATCCAGAAACAAAACCTTAACCTTGTCATTATTGGTGATGAAAAACAACCTGCAAAAGATGGCATTACAATCAAAGAGATCATTTCAGATATTAAACTCAGTAACAATGCATACTATTTTGATAGAAAAGATTTCTTTAATAAACTTCATAAATTAACTGAATTAAGAAACAGACTTGGACTTCGAAGTGGATTTAATACCATAGAGAAACTCCCAGGTGTAGCAAAAAGTGACTATGCGATTACCGGTGTATTTCATAAACCATACGTCAAAAAATATGCTGAAATATTTTCAGACAGATATAAAAGATTTGCACTGATTCAAGGCAATGAAGGAACACCTGAACTCTTTTCAAAAGGACGTTTATGGATTACGGGAGAGAGCATAGAGGAGTATATTATAGATCCACAGTATTATGGTATACATTATAAAAAATCCTGGGATAAGATTACACTGCAGGAGTCACTTGAACAGCTCCAAAATCCATCAGATGAGTATTTAAAACTAGCACAACTCAATGCAGCCATCTATCTTTTTGTAACTCAGAAATTCAACTCAATAGATGATGCCTTTGATGCACTAAATGTGTAACTCTTTTTCAATATAGGACTTAGCTTTTTCATCAAGCATTTTCATTCTCTCTTTGCCTTTTGGCAAAGTTTTTCGTAAACTTCTCATCTCACGCAAGAATACTCCCATACCTGAAGGAATAAGCTTTTGAAGATAGCGTCTTAGATGTTTTGCAACAGCAGGTGATGCTCCAGAGGTTGAGACAGCAATAATCAAATCATCTTGTTTAATGTATGAGGGAAAGATAAAGTCACAATAATCAACTGAATCAACAGCATTACATAAACATTTATACGTTTTTGACTCTTCATAAATTTCCGCTTGCAGAGCTATATTGTCTATTGCTATAATGATGATGTCATAGCCAGCAATATCCCCCTTTTCATAACTCTTTTTTTCAAAAGACAAGCCACTGCTCTCAATTTTTTTCAACATCTCATCTGAAATATCTTCTGCTATCACATAAATACTCTGTGTAAAATCTAGAAGATGCAATAACTTTTCATAAGCGATATTTCCTCCACCTATAATTAAAATCTTTTTCTTATCCAATTTGATAAAAGCTGGAAAATAGCTCATAAAAACCCCTCTTATTGCTCAAGTTATAAAATCATATCATATTATTTGAGAAGAATATTGATAAAAATCAATTCTATTTTAGAAAAAGATAGATACAATCAGCCAATAAAAAATAAAGAGAAATAATGAAACAAGAGATACTATCAAGAATACAAAAAAAATTTCCACTCGTTGCCAAACCATTTGCAGTTATTGCCTCTGAACTCGGTACAACAGAGGATGAAGTCCTAAAAATTCTTCAAGAAGAGAAAAAAGCAAATATTATTCGTCAAACTTCAGCAATCTTTGACACAAAAAGATTAGGGTATAAATCTTCTCTCGTTGCTTTTAAAATTCCTCAGGAAAAAATTGACAAGGCAGTAGAGATTATCAATGCACACCCAGGAGTCTCACATAACTATGAGAGAAATCACGACTTCAATATCTGGTTTACAATGGCAGTAGATCCTGATTCTAAGCTAGGACTTGATAAGACCATAGAGATTTTAGCAAAACTTACAGAGGCTGATGATTATATTATGCTTCCAACACTCAAGCTCTTTAAAATCAATGTCAAACTCAATACAACTGGTAAAGATGAGAAAAAAGAGAAAGTTAAAAAAGTTGTCCATAAAGATATAGAGCTCACGCAACTCCACCACGACATCATTATGCGTGCCCAGTACGATATTGATTTTGTCAGTGAACCTTTTAAAAAGATCATTGATGAACTCAATATTAGCTATGAGCAGTTTTTTACTATTTTAGAAGAGTTACAAGATGCTGGTATTATGCGACGTTTTGCCTCTATTTTAAACCATAGAAAAGCAGGTTTTAATGCCAATGCAATGGTTGTATGGGATGTTGATGAGAATGATGGTGAAGCCATAGGAGAGAAAGCGGCTGCATTTTCAGCAGTAAGTCACTGCTACCTTCGTCCGAAATACCCTAACTGGCCCTACAATCTCTTTACTATGGTTCATGGTAAAACTACACAAGAGACAAATAGCATTATAGAAGAGATGGCAGAGGAGATAGAGTCTAAGGAGCATATGCCTCTCTATTCATCACGAGAGTTTAAAAAAGTAAGAATTGAGTATTTCACCCCTGCATTTAAGGAGTGGGAAGAGAGAGCATTACAAGAGGCATAAGAGAGACTCTCTTATGCTTTAAAACTTTTAAGCACCAAGCGCTTTTTTAACATTATCATCAGCCATAGAGATATTCCACTCTGGCTCCCAAACAACCTCAACATCAACATCTTTCACATTAGGAAGCTTTTCAACTGCCTCTTTTACCCATTGTAAAATCATCTGATGCAAAGGACAAGCTCTTGTAGAGAGTGTCATAGTAACTTTCACATTTCCCTCATCATCACTACTCGCATCATAGATCAATCCCATCTCAACCAAGTTAAATCCAACTTCTGGATCAATTACAGTTGAAATAGCAGCAAATATCTCATCTTTTGTATACATCATTATTTTTTCCTTATTTAAAATTTATCATATAAAGCATACTTCTTACAAAAGCTAAAGCACCAAAAAAGAGAAATGATGCTCCGCCATGTAAAAGTATATCGCTTTTTGCCAATATAGCTATTGTCACTAAGACAACACCTACCACTGAAAATACAAACTGTGCCTGTGAACTTTTATAAGGTACCATATCTGCAAGCATTGGAATCTTCTGTTTTCCAACAAGTGGAGAAAATCTCTCAAACCAGACCAAAAATGGAATAATTTTATAGATATGTCCTGTTATCAAAAATCCAAAAAATCCAAAAAAGAAGACCCATGCCGATGCAAATAGAAACTCCTCTTTTTGTAAAAGAAAATATAAAAGTGCTAAAAAAAGTCCAACCAACATAGAGCTATATGAGAACATCATAGAGATAGCATAGACATCATTCTCTTTTCTTGGACGTGTTTTATAGATTATATAAATAATATAAAAATAAAACGGTAAAGAGCCAAGAGATAAGAAATATCCTAAATACTCTAAAAACTCTATGTTAAACAGTGCTGATAAGATGACACTTACAACACCTGCACTCATCATCGTTATCGAAATACGTAATGGTCTCAAAGAGAAACTATGAGAAAGTGTAAACATTGGGACTAAGACTATTGAAAGACCCATAATCGTCACACCAATATAGCCACCAACGACAGAGTAAACATGCGCACGTAACATCTGAGAAATATCTAAAGATATAGTTCCAGCGTATGCCAAAGCCATTAAAAGACCAAAAATTATTCCAAAAAACAAAAAAGTATTAGATATTAAAACACTACTCATAACTAGTGTAAGTTTTTTTACTTTTGCTATTGTTAAAAATATCTCACCAACAAAAATCATCATACTTATTAAAACAACAATACCCCCATAAGGAAGTAAAGCAGCCGAATATAAAAAGCCAAAGACCATTAAAAGCGTTCCGATTAAAAGCAGTGGCCATATTGCATAAAAGAGTTCAACTCCAAAATGCCCAACTTCAAGAACAACAGGGACAAGCTGAGCCATTGCACCAAATATGGTCATCATAACAAATCCCAATAAAAAAAGGTGAACAAAACTAATCACATTTGGAGATGTAAAGATCAAATCTTCTGTTTGAAATAAAAAAAGACTTAGAGTTGAAAGAGTATAAAATAGACCCCCTAAAATAAAAAAGGGAGCTATTAATTTAAATGGGGGTGCAAAATCTTGCGAAATGCTGTTCATATTATTTGATTATCCGTGACAAGAAGTTTGTGTAAAGTCTGTTTGATCAGCCGCCCCTGTAGAACGAAATACAATTTTTACCAAACCATCAGGAAGATCTTCTACTTCATATGCAATATCTGCACCCAATTTATCAAAAAGACCACCCGGTGCTTTATGATTAATCATAACTACTTTATCATTTGTACCTTTAATCAGTTTCAAACAACTCATAGCATTTACCATTGGGTGTGGAGGTCCCTCTTTTGATGTATCAAAATAGTACTCACTCTCACCATCTTTAGCAAGTTTAAAACAATCTACTGTTGCACCTTCAACCTCAATTTTTTCTGCTTCACTAGGAATATGTGACATGAAAATCCTTTATCTATATAAATTTTATGAGATTGTAATTTAATAAGATAAAGCGCACGTTGATATATATCAAGAAACATTAATTATTCAAAAAGAATTGTTAACGCTTCTTGATTTTTAATCACATAAGTACTATTCTCTTTTTCAATAAAACCTAATTTAGCAAATTTTTTAAATACCCGCGAGAGTGTTTCTGGCGTCATATGAAGATATTGAGCCAACTGATTGTGTTTCATCTGCAGCGCCTCTTCATTCTCACATATATACTTGGCAACCCTTGCTGTAGAGTCTAAAACAATATTAAGTCCTATCACACCATCAAGATATTTTATCTTCTGTGTTAATGATTTAAAAAATGCGAAAGCAATATTAGGGTTTGTTAAAAAATTCTCTTTAAATTTTATAAAGTCTATTTCTATCACTGTTCCATCTGTCTCAAATGCTGCAGAAGCAGGATAAGGAATTCCTTCAAAAACTGCCATTTCAGCTATCAATGATTTTGGAGAAAAACGATGTAGAACTATCTCATTATTCTTTGGATCAGTCTTATAGACCTTTAACATACCATCTGTTAAAAGTGTTAAAAAACGAGACTCATCTTTCTCATAAAAAAGAACTTCACCCTTTGCAAATTTACGCTTTCTAGAAATTGTCGCCAACTTCTCTAACTCTTTAGAAGACAAGTTTTCAAAAAATGTAATATCTCTTAATTGATTAATATCTTGCATTATCGAATCTGCCCACTTCCATAAATCTTATATTTATATGTTGTTAACCCTTCTATTCCCATTGGTCCACGAGCATGTAGTTTATTTGTAGATATACCTACCTCTGCACCAAAACCAAAAGCACCACCATCAGTAAAACGTGTTGAAGCATTCAAATAGACTGCAGCAGCATCAATAGCATTTAAAAAGCTCTCTGCAGTTGTAGTATTTTGTGTAATTATAGCTTCTGAATGTCCTGAACCAAAACGAATAATATGTTCAATCGCACCCTCAACCCCATCGACTACTTTAATATTTAATATATTTGCCAAATATTCTGTATCGAAATCTACCTCAGTTGCGTGAGGAACGGTAATGATCTCTTGCGTGAGAGAACACCCCTTTAACTCTGTACCTTCTTTATCAAATGCCTCTTTAAGCCTTACAAGAGCCTCTTTTGCAATCGCTTTATCAACAAGCAGTGTCTCCATAGCATTACAAACACCCGGACGCTGTACTTTTGCATTAATGGCAATTTTAATAGCATCCTCTAATTTTGCATCTTTATCAATATATGTATGACATTGACCTTTATCATGCTTCACAACACTCACAGTGGCATTTTGACTTACATACTTGATAAGTCCTTCCCCTCCACGTGGAATAATAAGATCTACATACTTGTCCATCTTAATAAGTTGTGCCACGCCCTCACGTGAAGAGTCTGGAATAAGCGATATAAGTTCACGAGGCAAACCATTTTTCTCTAATGTTGCTTGTAAAACTTTTGCAATTGCTCTATTTGAGTTTTCAGCCTCTTTTCCCCCTTTTAAAACACAGACATTTGAACTCTTAAAACAGAGTGCAGCAGTATCACTCGTTACATTTGGACGTGACTCATAAATAATACCGATAACTCCAATAGGAATAGCAACCTTTTCAATTTTGAGTCCATCTTCTGTCACCCAACCATCTAATACTCTTCCAACTGGGTTTTTCAAACCTGCTATCTCTTCAATTGCTACAGCCATAGCATCAATTCTTCCCTCATCTAAAAGGAGTCTATCCATCAGTGCTGCTGAGAGATTACTTCTCTTACCATCTGCCATATCTTTAGCATTTGCTTCTAAAAGCTCCATAGTATTAGCACGTAATGCTGCAGCCATCTCTTTTAATATTTTGTTGATCTGAGCACCACTGAGTCTGTTAAAAACATGACTCGCAGATTTTGCCTCTTTTAAAAATTCTTCCATTATTATTCACCTAAACTTATTAAATTAATTAAATGGTATAATATTACCATAAAATATTTAGGAGTTTTATGAAAACGTTAACATTTATTGGAAATGGCAATATGGCGCTGAGTATTGCCCAAGGACTTAAAGAAAACTATAAGATAGAAGTTGTTGGCAGAGATATGAAAAGGCTTGAAGAGTTTGAAAAAAAACTCAATATTCAAGTAGAAAAACATCTCCTAAATGACTTTAATATTACAAATAAACAACTTATTTTATGTGTAAAACCAGCAAATATTGCAGAGGTTTCAAAAAAATTTCAAGGTCAATCAGAGGTCCTTTACTCTGTTTTAGCAGGTACATCTATAGAAAAGCTCTCGCTGAATTTCAGTACAAAAGCAGTAGTAAGAGCAATGCCAAATCTTGCTGCTTCTGTTGGAGCTTCAATGACAACACTCACAGGAGATATAGCTTATAAAAGAGAGGCATTAGAACTCTTTAGTGCTATTGGATCTGCTCACTGGCTTGGTAGTGAAAAAGAGATAGATATAGCTACAGCACTTGCAGGCAGTGGCCCGGCTTATCTGGCTCTTATTGCAGAGTCTCTTGCTGATGGTGCCGTTAAACAAGGCTTAAAACGTGATGATGCTATGGTTATTATGCGTGGTCTTTTTAGCGGTTTTGCAAAATTGATACAGAATGAACATCCAGCACTCTTAAAAGATGGTGTTATGAGTCCAGGAGGAACAACAGCTGCAGGTTACGGAGCACTTGAAGATGGAAATGTTAGAAGCGCTTGTATGGATGCAATTGAAAAGGCATACAAACGAGCGACTGAGTTATAATTTATAACTCAGTTTTAATAATAATTTTCTTCAGGTTCATACTGTAAATAGAGAACTAAAATCCACATAAGAGAAAAAACAGCAACAATTTCATATCCGATAAGCCAAATAATCAAAAATGCGTTCATATTTAGAAGTTTGAAATTCTCATAACTCCCACCGGCTACAAATAGGAAAAGAAAAATTGCACCTGCTATATAAGGGACACCTACTATATAAAAAGTATAAAAAGCAGCTTCCCAATTTTCAGGAATATATAAAAAATCTTTAAAATGTACCTCTTGCGAAGCAAAACTACTACTTTTACTATACTTTTTCTTCTGCCCAGCTTTTGCCTTTCTTTCATTCATTACAAGCTGATTATAGTAAAGCATATTTCTTTTTTTTGTTAAGTCATCATCTATTGTTTCATTCATAATATATCCTATTTTCTGTATTCTACACTCAAACAAATTAACTATGCCTTAATATGTTATTTCCTATTATATTTCTGATTGAATTGCAGATTTATAATGCTATGTAATGTTTTTATAAATTAAAGAAATTTAAGTATCTCCTCTTCTATTTGCTCTTTCTCTATAACTGTTTTTTGAGTAATCTCTTTTACAAAAAGCTCTTTAATCATAGTCGGAATTTCAAGAGAAGCCACTTTAGAGATTGATTCTAATGCTTCAATATCTTTTGTATCAACTTCACCCGTTAATGCATTTGCAATAACTGGGGAAAATTTTGTCCACTCTGCAGTTGAGTAGATAATGCTTTTTATCTCAGGTTTTGAAACACTCTCATATGATTTTATACATGTAGCAGTATGTGGATCCATTAAATAGTGATCTTTTTCAAAGATCTCTTTAATATATACTTTACCCTCTTCTCCGCTACACCAATCAGCATCAAAACATTCACGCAGTTTTGCAAGTTCATCCTCACGCAACTCATAGAAGTTTTTCTCTTCAAGATCAAACATTAACTCTTTTGTGCGCTCCGCTCCAAAAAGATCAAATAGCACTCTCTCAACATTGGAAGATTTTAAAATATCCATAGCAGGAGATGTAGTACTTACTACTTCACTCTCACGCAGATCATATTTTCCATCACGAATAAGACGAGTAAGTACATTATTTTCATTTGATGAGATGATGATTTTCTCAACAGGAAGTCCCATTTTCCATGCATAGTATCCGCCAAGCGCATTACCAAAATTTCCACTTGGAACATTTAAATAGACTTTTTCTCCCATACTGATTGCCTCTTGACGTACCAACTCAAGATAAGAGTGAATATGATAAATGATTTGAAAAATAATACGACCAAAGTTTACAGAATTCGCAGCTGAGAGTTTTGTATCTTTCTCTTGAAGAGCATTTTTAAAAGTATCACTTGCCAAAAGACGTTTGAGCGCACTCTGTGCATCATCAAAAACACCATTAATACCAATTACTTTAAGATTTGCTGCATCCTCTGTAACCATCTGAAGACGTTGAACATCACTTGTCCCACCATCAGGATAAAGACAAGCTACCTTTACATTGGCACGATTTTTAAAAGTCTCTAATGCTGCTGGACCTGTATCTCCACTTGTAGCTGCTAAAATTAAATAATTTTGATTTAATCTTTGTGCAATAGATGAGAGGACAACACCAAAAGGTTGTAGTGCCATATCTTTAAAAGCACGTGTTGGACCGTGATAGAGCTCACTTACATAGAGATTCTCTTTTACTTTTACAACAGGAACAGGATTAGATGCATCATCAAATTTGTCATAAAGATCTAATGCTTCATCTATAACTTTTGAGTCTATATCTATCTCAAATCTATTGAGCATATCTTTTGCAAGCTCTTTATATGAAGAGTTTTTATGTTTTAGTAAAAACTCCTCTCCTAAATTTGGAAGGTTTTGAGGAACATAGAGTCCACCAAATGAAGCAATCGGACTTAAAATTGCTTCTGAAAATGTCACTCTCTCCGGCTTTTTTGGATCTACACCACGTGTTTGAATAAATTTCATGCTCTTATCTCTACTCTTAATTTTTTCGCAATTATATCAAAAACAATCTAAGTTCAATGTTAGCTCTTACTTAAAGAGTCTTATTGGATTAATATGAGCACTCTTTTGTGTCACTTCAAAGACCAATTCATCTTTAACTCGCCCAATAACAGCACCACGTCGTATCTTTTTTCCAGGATGTATATTTGGTGCAATCTGAGAGAGATTTGCATAAATAGTATGTAAGCCGTTTCTATGCTCAACAATAACAATATTATCTAACACAGCAGTTCTATCTGCATAGATAACCTTCCCATTAAAGACTGTTTTTACTTTAGCATTTAGATGTTTTGGTTTTAATGAGATAGATTCGTTAAAAATTTTAATACCATAAATCGGATCTGTATAGGTTCCATATTTTTTTGTAATGATATATGAGCTTAACGGTGCTATTGTTTTTGGACCACGATAGTGAATTGTTTTTACACTTTGATAAGAGCTTCCATGTTGTTTCACTTTAGGAAGATTTTCATTCATAGCAATCTTTTGTCTTTTAAATGCAGCTTTGCGTTCCCTTTCCTCTTTAGCTTTTTTAATTCTATCTATTTTAATCAAATTAAGTTTTGAAAGTGTCTTTTTAAGAGCATTTTGTCTTTTTAACAATTTTTGAAGCGCTTTTTTATAAGAGGCTTTTGCAAGTTTTAACTTTTTAAGTGCTCTCTTGTTTTCCTCTTGTTTTTTTAATAACTCTTTACGTTTTGCATCAATTGATGCTATAGATTTTTCCAATGATGCTGTCTGTCTATTTAAGGACTCTATCACTTTTGAATTACCAAAGTAGAGTTTACTGAGTTTTTTAGCTTTCTCTTTTGATTTTTTCAACATTGATTTTAAAACTTCAAACTCAATCAAAGCATTCTCATTTGCAGGATAATCCTTGTTTAATATTACAGAGAGCGAAACACTTTTTGCAATAACAAAGACCAACTCCTCTTCAATCTTATTTTGCTTCTCTTTTAACTCTTTTTGCTTATGCTTTAAAAGAAGTAACTCTTTTGAATGAGTTTTATAAATATTCTCTTTACTTAAAAGCTCCTCTTTTAAATTTTTTAAATATTTATCTTGTTTTAACAACTCCTGTTTTTGTACTATTATTGCTTTTGCTGTACGTGCCATTTTTCTATTTAGTGTAGAGTAGTTTTTACTATAAGAGTGGAGCTGAGAACTTGTCTTTTTAATTTTCTTATCGATAGTACCCTGAGCATACAGATAAGAGGATACAAAAAGAAAAAGCAGTACTGTATAATGCATCATACCTCTTCTTTATGACCTAAAACTATAAAAACTGCAAGCAGTATAGAGACCGTTAAAGAGAGACCAAGCATAATTAAGAAATCATATATTTTATCAAATACAACAATATGTATACCTATATTATTAAATTGATCTTCTACCCATGATAACGAAGAGAAGTAAGCAAAAAGAACAAATGCAAATGCAGAGGCGATGAGTGCATCAACTATTGCCAAACGAAAAAGTACAGCAGAACGCAGCCATACAGGAGCTCCAAAAAGTCCCATAATACTCATTCTCTCATTATGTTGAAACTGCCATATACGTAGTTCTTTGAAGATAAGCAAAATAGTCACAATAATGACAGTAAACGCAAAAACACTCACAACAGTTTTAAAGAGTAAAAGCAATTTATAGGTTGTATCATGTGTCTTTGAGAAGGTTTCTACTTTCTCTATTGATGGTAGTTTTAAAAGTGATTTTGTCAACGTATCAAGCTCACTTGGAGATGGATAATATTGAAGTTGTAATTTGTAAAATTTTGGTAATGTTACTTTTAACAACTCCATATTTTGTTTACTGATTCCACTATTTAATTTTTCAATAACTGCATCAGGGGAGAGTTCATCTACACGCTTAATTAGAGTGTGTGTCGCTATAAGATGTTTAACATCTACTCTCTTTTGAGCTACAACAACCAAAGAGTAATTTTGTGCCAAATTCTCTTTATAGGCATCTATTGCTCTATCTACAATAGTGAAAATCTGTAATGAAAAAAGAATGCTCAAAAGTGCGACAACCAAAGAGAGATGATTTTTAAAAGACTTCACGTATATCTCCAAACTCTATATGATAATGTTTATAGTTGATCTTCATACTCTCTGGAATATGGTGAGTAACTACTATGACTGTTGTTTTTAACTGCTCATTTGCACCCTCTAAAAGGTTCCAGATAAGTTGCGATGAATACTCATCAAGATTCCCCGTAGGTTCATCTGCAAGGATTAAGATAGGATTATGAGCTAAAGCTCTTGCCATAGCAACACGCTGCTGTTCTCCACCACTTAACTCTTGAGGATATTTTCCTGCTTGATGGCGTAGTTTTACATGCTTAAGCAGTGAATCAACCTGATTTTGCGTAACAGTTTTTTCATATCCGTTGATAATAAGTGGTAACATAATGTTCTTCTCTATGGTCCACTCTTTAATTAGCTTATAATCTTGAAAAACAATACCTAAATGTTTTCTCAAAAAGTTCAACTTTGAGCTAGAGACTCCACGCAACTCAACACCACCAACAACTAAGCTGCCTTCTATTGGTTTAAGTGCACCATACAAAGATTTTAAGAGTGTTGATTTTCCACTACCACTTGCACCTGTAATAAAAACAAAACTGCCAGAATCTATAGATAAATTAGCTTTATTGATAATTGTCTCATCATTGGAGTATGCAAGTGACAAATTTTGTGCAATAATTACTTTATCCATTTAAAACCTTCAGTAAATGTTGATGTGCTTCTAAATTACTAGGAGAGCGTAAAGGAAAATTTGGAAAATATGCTAATCTATTATCATTAATGATTAGATAAAGATGTTCAGGTCTATCGAAACTCCCCATAGAGATTCGTAACATCACCCCATCTTTCAGTTCATAAACACGTTCAAAATGGATAAATCCACCCTCAAAACGAACAGTGTTGTTATGCAGTGCCAATAACTCTGTATTAGAGAGTTTTATCTTATTAGGAAACTCAAAATTACCCTCTATTTTTAAAAGAGATGACTCTTCATCATTCGTCATAATAACATCATAGATGTTTTTCTCCATTCGCTTCCATCTATCTTCATATTTTGAACTTACGGCGATATCTCTGTTTTTATTTATCTGTAGAGAGATTTTAGGAAATGCGATGAATGTCTCATACGAGTAGGCATAATAGTTCTCACTGTCTGTACGAAGCTCTAAAGTGCCCCCTACTTTTAAGACACGACGTGCCTCTGCTATAAAATTAGTAGAGATAACACGGCGATGGGGCTTCTTATCCCAAGGAACAGGAAAATGAACATAAATAGCACCTACTAAGTTTGATGGAACAAGCTCCATAAAAAGCCGTGCATCATAATCAAGCAGCATAACATTATCAAGCTTTTGAATAACAATTTGCTTCAAAACCTGCTCAATTGAAGGACGATGTATCTCAATACCAATAAAAAGAACATCAGGATTAGTAGCAGCTTGATGGAGAAGATGACGTCCTGAACCAAAACCGACCTCTATTCGAATCTCCTTAGCTTGAGGAAAATTATTTGCAAAATACTCTATCTTTTTAAGTGCTGTTGCCTCTTGAAGATGCACATTTTTTTGTGTATCAGGTACATTTGAAGCCAAAACTTCTAAGTCTGCTGCTTTTGCAAAAGCTAAAAGTGCCTTATGCACATTATAAATTGATGCTGGACGTGTTAATTTATCTGTCTTTAAAAGTGTTCTATTCTCTTCTTCTTTAAGAAGTAAAAAGAACTCTTCATCCTCATATCTTGCAGCAATCAGCTTCTCATCTTTGTGAGTGGCATTGTTTGCCACAAAGAGAAACTCCACTCCATCCTGCTCAAAAGGCAGATCCATACTCTTAAATTCTTTTATATGCAAATGTGGCATTAGAGTCCATTCAAATCTAAATCAGTATCTGGCGAAACTGTTGTTTCACTACTTTTTGTTGTAGTAACTGGGGCAACTTTTTGCTCCTCTACACTTTTTACTTTTGGTGCAGGTATAATTTTTGTTGACTCTGCTGTTTTTATCTGCACTTCAATACTTGGATCTGAAACAATACCATTTTTATCAACACTATAAACTTTGTAAGTATAGAGTGTATCAGGTGTTATATTTGAGTCGATAAAGATACTTTTTTTAATTCCTTTATACTCTTTGCTTGTTTCATCAAACCACCCTTTTTTTGCTTTTTTCATCACAATATAAGAGACTGTACGTGGATCACTTTTTCCCCATTTAAGTTCAATATGATTTTGTACCAATTTTGCTTCTACGATTGCAGGAGCATTAGGTTTTGGCAAAGTCATTCCCATAACAGTATGTTTTTCATGTTCACTCTCTAATCCATCTTTATCCACAACAGATACTCTATAAAAATAGCTCTTACCGTCTTCATTGATTTTATTCGTAAAGTGGTTATTATAAAGTTTTGCTATCAGTTCATACGAACCATCAACATTATCAGATCGGTAAAGATAATATCGTGCAAAATCTTTTTGTGTTGAAGCAGCCCATTTGATTTTTATCTCTTTTGGAAGATCTCTACTCGCTTCAATATCACTAATCGCCATTGGAAGTGGTTTTGTTACAGATTTCACAACTGCAGAGGGTGTAGAGACAATACCATCATAAGTTTTTACTTTTATTCTATATAGGTAAACACGGTTATCTTCAAGCCCTGTATCGATATACTCCGCATTGAGTCTGCCACTCAGTTGTGCAATTTGATGCCACTCTTTATCTTCAAAACTCTTTCTCTCTATGAGATATGAATCAACTCTCTCACTACTATGTGGTCTCCAGATTATTTTTGCAATTCTTGGAAGTCCTGTAATTGAGTGAATCCAAGAGACTGATTGCAATACAGGAAGTGTATTTACAACAAAAACTTTTGAATTAATCCCTTGTGATTTTTTTGTAAAAGTTCTAAATGCATACGAATATCTAGTATCTGGCTGAACATCTCTATCAACATAGTGTGTAGAGTATCGTGTATCAATCGTATCATAATATTTTAAATTTTTATTCTCTTTATCTGCTGCAGATTTTTTATATACATAAATTCCTTCAACACGTGGATCTGTAATACTTTTCCACTCAAAAGCAACTGTTTTCATATCTGTGATAATGCCATTTTTTGTCAAAGTTACTGTTGGCAGTGTCTTATCAACGGTAACTTTTGCTGGTGATGTTGGTGCTACTTCTGCACAACCACTAATCAGTAGTAGTGAAGCTGTGAATAATGTAGTCAGTATCGATAACTTCATTTAAAATCTCCCTATCAAATTTTTTCTCTATTGTCTCTTCCATGAGATCATCAAATTTTGCTGTAAAAAAAAGCTTCTCTTTGGTCGTTGGATGAATGAAATATATTAAATATGCATGTAGCAAAATTCGTTCCGCCTTCTCTTGTTTAGGAGCCAAACCATAGATATGATCTCCTAAGATATGACGGTTCAAACTCTCTAGGTGAACACGAATCTGATGTGTTCTTCCAGTAAAGAGTTTACATGCTATCAACTGTACTTTTTCATCATTGCTCAAAGCCAACTGTTTAAACATAGTCTTAGCATATTTTCCATGCTCTAAACCACACGCCATCTTCAGACGATTATGTGAGCTTCTACCTATATTTGACTCTATTATTGTAACATCATCTTTTAAAGGAGGGGTAACAACTGCCAAATAATATCTTCCCATACTCTTATCTTGGAGTTGTTTTGAGAGAAATTCATGGGCTTCATTGTTTTTAGCAACAACCATAGTTCCACTTGTACCTTTATCTAAACGGTGCACTATTCCATGACGCTCTTCGCCACTGATAGTAGAGAGTCGTATACCTTTATGCTTTAACCAATCAACCAAAGTTGGCTCTTTAACACTTGGAGCAGGATGCACTGTCACACCACTTGGTTTATTAATAACAAGCACATCATCATCTTCATAGAGTATCTCTACATCAAAATCCACCTCTTGAGCTTTTGACTCTGTAACTTCTGGGAATTCGACACGTACTTTTTGACCTGCTTTTAACTTAACACCCGGACGGGCAACTTTTTTATCATCTACATAAACACAGTCGTGTTTTATGAGTGTAGCGATTTGTGAACGCGTTTGTCCTATCTTTGCTGTTAAGAATGTGTCTAAACGTTCACTATTTTCACAGAGATATAATTCTGTATTTAACATTTTGTTTACCCTTTATGATACAATCATATAAATTTATTTTGGAGTTACAAACTTGTGGAGATTTGATAAGAGTATTTTAGCACAATTTGACTTTCTTTCTATTATCCTTATCATTCCACTCGTCGTAATGTCTAATTGGCTGATTGGAGAAGCAGTCCCTGCGTTAGCAGAAAAACAGATTGCCTATGTCGGTATTGCTTTTTTAGCATTTCTAGCAGTTTTTATGCTTCCTATTAGACGTATGAGCTGGCTTATCCCACTTATCTATTGGGGCAATATACTGCTGCTATTAGCTGTTGAATTTTTTGGGCACTCTAGACTTGGTGCACAAAGATGGATAGATATTCCCTTTGTCAATGCAACGATTCAACCATCAGAGTTTGTAAAACCAGCACTTATTTTAATGTTAGCTTACCTTATTAATAAAAATCCTCCACCCATAGATGGATACAAAATAAAAGATTTTTTAAAAATTAGTTTTTATATTTTATTACCATTTATACTTATTGCTAAAGAACCCGACTTAGGAACAGCTTTGGTGCTCCTTTTAATCGGTTATGGTGTTTTGTTTTTTGTTGGAATCTACTGGAAGATTGTAGCTACCATATTTGCTTCTATTCTTCTTATCTCGCCTCTTGTCTACAAATATGGACTCCATGACTACCAAAAAGAGAGAATCACTGACTTTTTAAGTGAAAAACCATCCTATCACGTTCAACAATCCATCATTGCAATTGGTTCTGGTGGTTGGAGTGGAAAAGATAAAGAGGATGCAACACAGACACAGATGAAGTTTCTTCCCATTGCAACAAGTGACTTTATCTTTGCATTTGTTGTTGAGCGTACCGGGTTTTTAGGTGCTCTTGGACTTATTCTCATCTATGTAATGTTAATTCTACACCTCTTAAGTCTCGCTGTTTTTAACAAAGATTACTATATTAAAGTAGTCACCGTAGCCATATCATTTATGATCTTTATATATATGGGGGTCAATATCTCGATGACCATAGGTTTTGCTCCTGTAGTTGGAGTTCCCTTGCCAATGTTTAGCTACGGAGGAAGTAGTTTTTTAAACTTTATGATTTTGTTTGCGATTATGCAAAACCTCATCACATTCCGATATAAAGATTTATATGATAAAAGTGGTACGAAAAGTTTTTTATAGGAGTGGTGCCGACACGAGGATTTGAACCCCGGGCCTGCTGATTACAAATCAGCTGCTCTAGCCAACTGAGCTATGTCGGCAGATATTGTAAGTGTTAAACCTAATATTAGGCTTATTTTTGGGTTAGCTGTGCTTAAGTTTTTAACGAAGTATACTCTAGTATATGAGTTGAAAAATTAAGTGCAGATAATCAAAAAGAAGTGGCGCGGTGGACGAGATTCGAACTCGCGACCCCCTGCGTGACAGGCAGGTATTCTAACCAACTGAACTACCACCGCAACCGAAATTATGCTTTTTGCTTTACTCGGCGTTAGAACCTTTCGCTTATTCGTTACATAGTTTAACTATGCTCCTCATTCACTCAAGAACCTGCCTTGATTAAAACAAAAATCAAGAATTTGTCAATAAAAAGTTTTTTTGAATTAGTTGTGCTTAAGTTTTTAGTGAAGCGTACTAAAGTACGTGAGCTAAAAATTTCAGTGCAAATAATCAAAAATGGTGGGCACTACTGGACTCGAACCAGTGACATCTACCTTGTAAGGGTAGCGCTCTACCAACTGAGCTAAGCGCCCATCTAAAATGGGAAATAAAACACCAATAATGGCGACCCCTAAAGGATTTGAACCTCTGTTACTACCATGAAGTGATAGTGTCCTTGGCCACTAGACGAAAGGGTCACTTTCTTCAATAACAAGGTTATTAAAACAATGGTGGGCACTACTGGACTCGAACCAGTGACATCTACCTTGTAAGGGTAGCGCTCTACCAACTGAGCTAAGCGCCCATATTAAACTAAATCATTTTGAGTTAGTTGTGCCTAAGGTTTTTGCGTAGCATACAAAAAGTATGTGAGCTAAAAGCTTTGGTGCAAATAAACAAAATAAATGGCGCGGTGGACGAGACTCGAACTCGCGACCCCCTGCGTGACAGGCAGGTATTCTAACCAACTGAACTACCACCGCATATTAGTTTAAAAATGGTGTCCCGTGATGGATTCGAACCATCGGCCACATCATTAAAAGTGACGTGCTCTACCAGCTGAGCTAACGAGACAGGTTTGTCTTCTCTTTGTTAAGAGGCCGAAATTATAGACAAATACTTTTTGAATGTCAAGAAAAAAAGAAAAAAATTTAAAAAAAAGTCTCTTTATCAATTAAAAGCAGCATTTTTATTGCCATCATTGCACTTTGATGCTGTACATAATTTCTATCACCCTCAAAGTAACAATGCTTCTCAAAATGATTCTCTTTACTTCTAATACCTATATATACAGTTCCTACGGGTTTCAGTTTTGTTCCTCCAGTATCACCTGCTATTCCACTAATAGAGAGTGCATAATCTGCTTCACTCACATTTAGTGATCCCTCACTCATCTCTGCAACTACTTCACTACTCACTGCCCCAAAATTTTCCAAGATAGTATGATCAACAGCTAGCCAATTCTCTTTTAGTGCATTAGAATATGTTACAAGTGATCCATCTAAGATTTTTGACGCTCCATTATATTTTGTAAAATAATAAGCAAGCAGACCCCCCGTACAACTTTCTGCAAATGTTAGTTTTTTACCTAAGTTTCCAAGTCTCTCAATTATATGTTCAACTATATTAGCAGATGCTATCAACTTTTTAGGTAACAGATTTTTTGCAGCACGAATAAACTTAGATATATCTCCATATCTCTTAGAATGAATATCTATACGTAACCAACCATCAACATAGTTTGTTACACCAAAACTTACTTCATATGTTTGAGCAAGTGGATTTAGTATACTTATAAGATCATCTCTCTTTTCATCAAATATATGGACAGTTGCTTTTGTATCAAAGCTTTGCATTAATATCTGTGGCAATTTTTCACCCTCTTCTATATGCATTACATTAACCAGAGATTTTTTGTATTCTAAAAGGTAACTTCTTTCTTCAAACAGTGCTGCTTTTTGAGGAATCAACATTCCCTCTTTCAAAACCTGATTGTCATCTGTAATAGTACAGATGACTTTACCAACAGTGGAAAAATGTTGTTTTGATGTGATAATAAGAATTTTATCATTGGTATTGAGTTCTTCTTCTAGATATAGAAAAAATGAATTATCACTCTCTTTAAGATAGCTGATTGAGTCTATAAAGTTTACATCTTTTTGAACATTTCGTAAAATATACTCTTGAAGAGGTGCATTATAGATAAACTTATTTCCAATAAATATAAGATGTAATTTCATGAGCTTTGAGAGCCTTTTTTAGAGATTTGATTTGAGTTATTATAACACTTTTATAAGCTTTTAAACAGATTAAAGATATAATCCACAACTTTATTTAATAGATTTGAGGCAGAGATGGACTACAAAGATACACTACTTTTACCTACAACTTCGTTTGCTATGCGCGGTAACCTGATTAACAATGAACCTAAACGTTACGCTGCGTGGGATGAAAAAAAGATTTATCACAAGATGAAACATAATCGTGTTGGAGCTGAAAGCTTCACACTTCATGATGGACCTCCTTATGCAAATGGTCATATTCATATCGGTCATGCACTCAACAAAGTACTCAAAGATATTATTATCAAACATAACTATTTTTCTGGAAAATCTGTTCGTTTTACTCCGGGTTGGGATTGTCATGGTCTTCCAATCGAGCAACAGGTTGAGAAGAAACTTGGCGGTAAGAAGAAAAAAGAGCAACTTGAGACGGCTGAGATTCGTAAGCTTTGCCGTGAACACGCTGCAAAATTTGTAGATATTCAAAGAGCTGAGTTTAAAACACTTGGAATTATTGCTGACTGGGGAAAACCTTATGTGACAATGGATTATCGTTTTGAAGCAAATATTTTTAGAACACTTTGTGATGTTGCAAAAAAAGGTCTCTTGATTGAGCGTAGCAAACCTGTTTTTTGGTCATGGGCCGAGCGAACAGCACTTGCAGAAGCTGAAGTTGAGTATGAAGATAAAGAGGACTACTCTATTTTTATTGCATTTGAACTCTCTGATGATGCAAAGAAACAACTTGGCATTGAGGGCAAAGCTGCTCCGGTTATCTGGACAACAACACCGTGGACTATTCCTGCAAATACAGGTATCTCTTTAAATCCTGAGGAGAAGTATGTTCTTACTACTAATGGTTACATTGTAGCTAAAGAACTGCTTAACTCTTTAGTAGAGAGTGGTGTAGTAAATGGCACAATCGCAAAAGAGTTTGATGCAAAAGAGTTTGAAAACCTCATCGCTATCAATCCACTTAACGGCAGAGAATCTCGTCTGGTTCTTGGTGAACACGTACTTGTAGATAACGGTACAGGGTGTGTACACACTGCACCGGGACATGGTGAAGATGACTACCGTGTAGGACTTGTTTATGACCTCGAAGTGGTTATGCCGGTTGATGAGACTGGATGTTATGATGAGAGCGTAGTAGGTCTTGGACTTATTCCTAATGCTGAGGATTTTGTAGGTCGTCATATCTTTAAATCAAATGAAGATATCATTGAACTTATGGGTGATGCAGTACTTAAAGTTGATAAATTTATGCACTCATACCCACACTGTTGGAGAAGTCATACTCCTCTTATCTATCGTGCAACAAAACAGTGGTTTATCTCTGTTGATGGAACACCTGAGGGACAAGGTGAATCGCGAAGCGAGAGAGGGCAGCCTGGGCTGGAAAGTAAAACATTGCGTGAGATAGCACTCAGCGAAGTAGAAAAAACAGAGTTTATTCCTGAAACTGGTCGTAAACGTCTTACTTCTATGGTTGAAAACCGTCCAGATTGGTGTATTTCACGTCAGCGTGACTGGGGTGTGCCTATCGCATTTTTTAGAGTTAAAGCTACTGGCGAAGTGCTTTTAGATGAAAAAGTTCTCAACTTCGTAGCGATGATATTTGAGATGCAGGGAAGTGATGCATGGTACTCTATGGATATTGCCGAGCTGCTCTACCCTGGATGTGAGTACAAAGCAGAAGAGCTTGAAAAAGTAACAGATATCTTGGATGTATGGTTTGACTCTGGTTCAACGTGGAACTCGGTTCTTAAATCTCGTAACTATGATGCTGGAGAATACCCTGCTGATTTATATGTAGAAGGTTCAGACCAACACCGTGGATGGTTCCAGTCATCACTTTTCCTCTCAACTGCCGTACAGCACAAAGCACCATATAAAGGTGTTCTCACGCACGGCTTTACCGTTGATGAAAAAGGTGAGAAGATGTCTAAATCAAAAGGCAATGTTATCGCACCTGAAAAAGTTTTAAAAGAGTATGGAAGTGAAATCCTACGCCTTTGGGTTGCATCATCTGATTATCAAGGTGATTTGAAAATCTCTCAAGGTATCTTAAAACAGACTGCTGAGAGCTATAGAAAACTCAGAAACACATTTAGAATTATGCTTGCAAATATCAACGATTTAGAGAGCCTCACTGCTGTAGATCAGATGGGTGATTTAGACAAATGGATCCTCTCTGAAGCAAGTCGTGTTTTAGCAGAAGTACATAAGCAATTCAGCGAATATAATTTTGTAAATGGTATGAATACACTCAACAACTTCATTGTTAATGAGCTTAGCGGTATGTATATTGATATGACAAAAGACAACCTCTACTGTAATGCAAAAGACTCCACGCGTCGTCGTGCAAGTCAAAGTGCTATGGCGATAATCACTAAAACACTCCTTACACTTATGGCACCTATTCTTACCTATACTGCCGATGAGATCGTAGAGAATGCTCCAGCTATCATCAAACAAAATGCTGAAGATATCTTCGATATGACATATGAAGCAATTACAACGGTAGAAGCTCCTTTTGATGCAGCATATATGGTAAAAGCACGTGAAGGT
>Ga0256828_1000612_pt1 | contig 23495 bp, 23 predicted proteins | sample CV88metaG_FD_185993 | JGI IMG/M metagenome (GOLD analysis project Ga0256828, IMG submission 185993) | Hydrothermal vent microbial communities from East Pacific Rise, Pacific Ocean - CV88 | ecosystem: Environmental > Aquatic > Marine > Hydrothermal vents | place: Pacific Ocean: East Pacific Rise...
CACAACTTGATGCTTTCTTTACAAATGTATTTGTAAATCATGAAGATGAAGCAATAAAAACAAATAGAAAGAATCTAATTGGACTTGTATATCAAGCATTTAAAAATATTGCAGATATTAAAGAAATAAGTATATAAAAAGTAGTGTTGTAGTTATGACAATAAATACTTCAACACTACTAAATATGCTAAAGCCTTCACTAAATGAAGGTATAAAAGATAAAATTGAATCACTAAGTAAAGATGGAAAAGTAGAAGTAAGTAGTCTTTTAAAAGAAAAAAGTGTTACAACACTTCTTAGTTCATTGTTTAATGATATTATACAAGGTAATAAATCAAAATCAACAGTATCTACTAGCTTGCAAAACTCAAAAGCTATGTTTGATTTTAAATCTGTAAGTAGTGATATAAAAGATATTTTAAATAATTCTAAAATAACTAATAATCCCAAACTAGAACAACAAGTAAAAACATTAAAGAATTTTTTAGTAGATATAAAAGATATGGATGATAAAAATTTAAAATCAAATATAAAAAACTCAGGCGTATTTTTAGAATCAAAACTTTTAAAAAATAGTAAAGAGTTTCAACAAAGTGAACAAAAACTAGATCTAAAAGGGCAAACTACAAAACAAGAACCACAAACAATAAGTAAGTTAAATCAACAAATACAAACATTAAAAAAATTCTCAACTCAAACAAAAGATACAAATGTTAAATCATTACAACAACAATCATTAAATACTCAAAATAAATTATCAAGTGATTTAAATTCAACAATAAAAGATATAAATCAACATTTAGATGATCCTAAAATACAAAAAGCTTTAGATAATCCAAAATTAAATGAACAAATAACATCACTAAAAAAGTTTTTAGGGGATATAAAAAATTTAGATGATAAAAGTATTAAACAAAATACTCAAAATATTGCAAAACTTATACAATCACAAGTACAATCAAAAAGTATTGATAGTGGTAGTTTAGAAGAGTTAAAAACAACACTAGATCAAGTAAAACAGCAAATACAAAATCCAAAAATCCAGCAAGAACCACTACAAAATAAACAAATAAATACACTAAAACAATTTATGAGTGATATAAAAGAGCTTGATGATAAATCACAAAATATAGCTTCAAAAACTACAACATCACCACAAGAGATAAAACAAAAAGTTGAGCAAAGTATCACAAATGATTTAAAAGCTACACTTTTACAAGTAAAAGATCAAGTAGATGACCCAAAAATACAAAAAGTTTTAGATCAAATATCATATCATCAACTTTTATCATTTAGTTCATATTCAAATAGTAGTTTTTTACCTTTTATGTGGGACAATGTTGAAGATGGTAGTGTAAACTTTACATCAAATGAAAAAGAGATATTTACTTGTAGTATAGATCTACAGTTAAAAAACTATGGTGAGTTTAAATCAGTATTACTACTTGAACAAAAAAACAATATCTCCATAAACCTTAGAATAAAAAGTGATACACTAAAAGCAAAAGTACAAGATAACTTAAAAACACTAAGAGAAGGTATCAATAAAATAGGGCTAAATCTAGTTAGCTTGAATATTTTAACATATAATGATACTATAACAAAAGAACAAAAAGCTTATCAAGATAATATAGATAAACTATCTTATGGTATAGATATAAAAGCATAGGAGTAAAAATGGATTATCAAAAGATTTTAGATGAGATATATACAAATATTCAAGAAGAGTTACCAAAAGGAAAAGTAGCAAACTATATACCAGCATTAGCAAATGTAAATCCAGATCAATTTGCTATGAGTATAACTTTAAAAGATGGTACACAATACCATGTTGGAAATTATGAAGAGAAATTCTCTATACAAAGTATCTCTAAAGTGTTAGCATTCTCTTTAGCTATAGATATATATTCAACTACTTTATACAAAAGAGTAGGAGTTGAGCCATCAGGAAGTGCTTTTAATTCACTAGTGCAACTAGAATATGAAAATGGAATACCTAGAAATCCATTTATCAATGCAGGTGCAATAGTAATAGCAGATGCCCTTATAAGTAATTTTGGTGGAGAGTATGCAGCATTAGAAAAAATAATGCAGTTTACAAGAGCTATAAGTGATGATGATACTATTTCATTTGATGTAGAAGTAGCAAGATCAGAGATGGAACATGCAAGTAGAAATCTATCCTTAGCTCAACTTATGAAAAGCTTTGGAAACTTCGAAAATGATGTACATAAAGTAGTAGAAAACTATTTTAAACAATGTGCAATAACAATGGATACAAAAACTTTGAGTAGATCTATGATGTATCTTGCTTTTAAAGGTAAAGATCCAATATCTAAAAAACAGTTTTTAACTAACCCTCAAGCTAAAAGGGTAAATGCCTTGATGTTAACTTGTGGACATTATGATGCAAGTGGTGAGTTTGCTTTTCATGTGGGTCTTCCTGCAAAATCTGGTGTTGGTGGTGGAATAGTTGCTGTTATACCAAATAAAATGAGTATAGCTGTATTTTCACCAAGGTTAAATAAATATGGAAACTCTCATAGTGGTACATTAGCTTTGGAGATGTTTACAAATATGACAAATATGAGTATATTTTAAACTTATTTTTTGATACTAAGATAAAGTTTTTCTACTTTTTCTCTTGCCCATGGTGTTTTTCTTAAAAACTTTAAAGATGATTTTACACTAGGATCATGATTAAAGCATCTTATATTTATAATTTGTCCTAATTTTTCCCATCCATAGTGATTGTGTAAAAAATTTATAATATCTTCTAGTTTTACACCATGCATTGGGTTGTTTTGGTTTTCATTCATTGTTTGCCTTTTTGTAATATTAGCATATTTCAGATAAAATACAATCAAAGGATTATGATGACTTCAATATTAAACTATATTAAAATAAATGATTTTATAAGTACATCTGGTCAGCCTACAAAAAAGCAGTTTAAAAAAATAGCTAAAAATGACTTTGAAGTAGTAATAAATCTAGCATTGTATAATAGTAACAATGCACTTAAAAATGAAGATAAAATAATAAATAAAAACAATATGATATATATCCATATACCTGTATCATGGGATAAACCGCAGCATGAACACTTAAAATTATTTTGTTCTATACTTCAAACATTGCAAAAGCAAAATAAAAAAGTCTTTATTCATTGTGCTAAAAACTACAGAGTATCTGTATTTATGCAATATTATTATAAAAATATATTAAAACAAGACAAAAAGTTTAAAGCTCCAAAATCATATCAACCAAATAAAACTTGGCAAAAAATACTAAAGCTAAAACAACTATGAAAAAAGCAACAGCACTACAATATGATAAAAAATCTCAAAATGCACCTAAAGTAACAGCACAAGGTAAAGGTGCAATTGCCCAAAGTATAATAGATGTTGCAACAAAACATGATATACCTATAAAAAAAGATGAAGATTTGTTAAATATGCTAAGTGTTATAGAGGTAAATGAAGAGATACCAACAGAGCTATATAAAGCAGTTGCTGAAGTATTTTCATTTATTTATGGAATAACAAATGAACAAGGTGAAGTAATAAATGAAGAATAATCATATATATGACCATATTATAATAGGTGCAGGAATTGCAGGAAGCTCTATAGCTTATGAATTAAATAAACATTCAAATAATATATTAGTAATAGAAAAAGAGAATAAAATTGCTTTTGGAGCTAGTGGAGCTGCTGGTGGACTTATGTCACCACTTTTAGGAAAACCAAATAAGTTTAAAACATTGGTTAATGAAGCACTAAAATACTCAACAAATTTTTACAAATCAAATATACCAAAACATATAAACCAGTGTGGAACACTAAGAATTCCAAAAGATAAAGAGGATGAAAAAAAGTTTCAAGAGTATATACCTTTTATAGATATACCATATAAAATAGAGCAGGGTGGATGTTTTTTTCCTGAAGCTAGTGTTGTAAATAGTCATGAAATATGTAAAGCTTTAATGACTGATATAACTATACAATATAATGAAGAAGTAAAAAATATAAATTATGAAGATAAATTATGGAATTTAGATAATAAGTATTATACAAAAAATCTTATTTTAACAATAGGTGCTTCTTCTATGTTAATTGATGAGTTTTACTTGAATATTAGGCCTATATGGGGACAAAGAATAGATATATCTACTACATCTTGTATAAATCATAACTATCATAAAGAATGTTCAGTTACTGCAAGTTCTAAAATAAATAATAAATTAAATAAAGTTAGTATTGGTGCTACTCATCATAGATTTGTAAATACTAAAACTATAGATAAGAGTGATACAGAAATATTACTAAAAAAAGCTAGTGATATTATTAAATTAGATGATATAAATGTGATAAATGAATATGCAGGTGCAAGAGCAGCTAGTGTTGATTATTTTCCAATGGTAGGAAAAATAATAGATTCTAAAAAAACATTAGATGAGTTTCCTTACTTAAAAAATGGTACAAATGTAAATGAGAAAAGATTTACAAGATATGAAAATTTATACATATTAAATGGAGTTGGTGGAAGAGGATTTGTTTTATCTCCTTATTTAGCAAAACAACTTTGTGATTTGATTATTAGTAATAAAGAAGTACAAGAAGAGATAAATATAAATAGACTTTTCAAAAGAGAAGTAAAAAGATTTAAATAAAAGGATTAATATGACAGGTGGATTTTTTGCAATATTAGATGATATTGCAATGTTAATGGATGATGCAGCAGCAGTTACAAAAGTAGCAGTCAATAAAACAGTACCAATTTTAGGAGATGATTTAGCAGTAGGTGCTCAAAAATCATCAACATTTAAACCAAGTAGAGAGTTACCAGTTTTATGGGAAATTACAAAAGGTTCTTTTAAAAATAAATTAATAATACTTCCTATAGTGTTTTTACTTAGTTCATTTTTTCCTTGGTTGATTACTTATGTATTAATAGCTGGTGGTATTTATTTAGCTTATGAAGGAGCAGAAAAAATAGTAGAAGTATTTCATCACTATACTGCAAAACAAAAAGAACATAAAACAATAAAGCAAATACAAACAGAAGAGCAAAAAATAAAATCAGCAATATTAACTGATTTTATACTTTCTATTGAAATTATTGTGATTGCTCTAGGTACAGTAATAAATGAGCCATTAGCTACAAGATTAGTTGCTGTTAGTAGTGTAGCTGTATTAGCAACAGTTGCAGTATATGGGATTGTTGCATTACTTGTTCGTATGGATGATGTAGGTTTTTACCTAATAGATCATAGTTCAAAAAATAGTTTAAAAGAAAAATTTGGAAAACTTTTAGTGGCTTCATTACCAAAAGTTATAAAAGTACTTGCAGTTGTAGGAACTATAGCTATGCTAGTAGTTGCTGGTGGTATTTTTACACATAATATTCACTATATACATCATATATATGAAAGTACATTTCATATAATTCCTTCAATTATATTTGATATGATTTTAGGTCTTATTATTGGATATATTGCAGTATTAATACATGGTATGTTTTCAAAACACTAAAATTAACAATTAATTAACACTTCTTTGTTAAACTTACATATAAGCAAAGAAAAATAAGCCTTTATCTCCTTTTAGGCTTATAATTTAAATCAATACTTCAATCATTATTCGCTATAATTAATTATAACTAATCATAAGGAATCAAAATGCTACTAGGTGTAAATATAGACCATATCGCAGTTTTAAGAGAAGCTAGACAAATAAACGATCCAAATCCATTAGATGCTTTGGGTATTTGTAAACTTGCAGGTGCAAATCAAATAACTATCCATCTAAGAGAAGATAGAAGACATATAAATGATGCAGATGCAAAAGCTATTATTGAACAATCACAACTTCCAGTAAATCTTGAATGTAGTATAAATGAAGATATCATAAAAATAGCTTGTGAGCTTCAACCACATAGAGTAACAATCGTACCAGAAAACAGAAACGAAGTTACAACAGAAGGTGGACTTGACTTAGAAAATAATTTTGAAGCTATTAAAAAAGCTATATCATTTATAAGAAAAGCAGGTATTGAAGTGTCTCTTTTTATAGATCCAACTGAAAAAATGGTAAAGCTAAGTGAAGAACTTGAAGTAAATTGGATTGAACTTCATACAGGTACATTTGCAAATATATATGCTATGTTGTTTTCTGGACTTAGTAAATCATCTCATTGTATACCTGAACTTGACTTAAGTAGAAAAGAGCTATCAGCTAAACTAAATCAAGCATACGATGCAATAGTATCATGTGCCGAGCTAGCAGAAGAATTAGAGATAAAAGTAGCAGCAGGTCATGGACTAAACTACCAAAATGTAGAACTAATTACTGAAATACTTGAAATTGATGAATTAAATATTGGTCAAAGTATTATTGCAAGAAGTGTATTTACTGGACTTCATACAGCTATAACAGATATGAAAGAGTTAATAAAATAATGAAAAAAATAGCAATATCACTTGGCGATATAAATGGAGTAGGGGTTCAATTAGCCTTACAAAATCATAAAACTATATCAAAGTTATGTACACCAATATATTGTATAAATAAAAGTTTACTAAAAAAAGCAGCTAAAAAATTAGACCTAAAAATACCAAAAGATTTTAAACTATACAAAACAAAAGGTGATTTGAAAATAAAGCCAGGAAAAGTTAGTAAAAAATCTGGACAGTTTTCGTATGATTCATTTAAAGATGCTATCAAATTAGCAAAAAAGAAAAAAGTAGATGCAATTTGTACTTTACCAATCAATAAAGAATCATGGAGTAAAGCAGGTATCTCTTATGTAGGTCATACAGATATGTTAAGAGATATATTTAAAAAAGATGCTATTATGATGCTAGGGTGTGAAGATATGTATGTAGCACTTTATACAGAACATATACCACTTAAAAAAGTAGCTTCAAGTATCACATATGATAAGTTATACAAGTTTTTACAAGATTTTTATAAAAGTGAAAAACCATCTAAAGTAGCAGTTTTAGGACTAAATCCACATGCAGGGGACAATGGTGTTTTAGGTGATGAAGAGCTTATTATTACAAAAGCTATAAATGACATAAATAAAAATCTAAAACAAAATATATTTGAAGGTTGTAAAGTGCCAGATATTATCTTTAGCCCAAATGCTAGAAAAAACTATAAGTATTTTATAGCTATGTATCATGATCAAGGTTTAGCACCATTAAAAGCACTATACTTTGATAAGTCTATCAATGTATCTTTAAATCTTCCAATTTTAAGAACATCTGTAGATCATGGAACAGCTTTTGATATAGCATATAAAAAGAATAACAATCTTTCAAACCTAAGCTATATAAATGCTATTAAAAAGATTACGAATTAAGATTTAGAAAAATATACTTCATATCTATCTAAATATAATGTTTCAGTATTAAATATTGGATTAATAGTAATATTACATTCTACAGTAGTATCTTTTAATTTAGTAAGTTGCTTTATATTCTTAAATGATTTTTCATATAAAGCTTCAAGCATTAGTTTTTGAAAAACTGTATTATCTGAAGTAGAGTTTTTAAGTACTGAAATATTTTGATTTATTAATTCATCTTTAGTATATTGAAATACATCTACAAATTCATCGGATACTTCTATAATAATAGCATTGTTATTAATTGCTATTTTTGAAGTATGTATAGCAGTTATATTTTTATATAGAGCTAAATTATTTTCTAAAATTTTATTTTTATTCATAAGTTTTGATATTTCAGATTCTGTATTTTTAGATTTTTGAATTAATTTATTTGCTAGATTATGAACATTTTTATGCTTCCTATATAAAACAACAGCTTCTTGTATATCTTCAATTACAGTTTTTATATTTATAGGTTTTGTTATATATTTAGTAGCTCCAAGATTAATAGCTGTTTTCATATAATCTATATCACTATAAGCAGTTGTAAATATAAATGGAATATCAGAAATAGGACTTATCTTTTCTATAAGCTCCAAACCTGTCATATTTGGCATATTTATATCTGTAACAATAATATCAATTTCATCTTTATTTTCTTGAAAAACATTATATGCATCTAAACCATCTTTACATGAAAATACTTTTTTAAAAAGTTTAGAATATGCTTTTAATTCTTGAGCTCTTATTCCATCTTCATCTTCTACATATAAAAGTGTTATTGTTTTAAGTAATGTAATATCTATAGTCATAATGTTCCTTTAATTAAATAATGTATCTTGTATTTGTATATCTGGAGGAGTTAATCTAAACAGTTCATATGCTTTTACTGTAGCTATTCTTCCTCTTGCAGTTCTTTGTATATAACCATTTGCTAAAAGATATGGTTCTATTGCTTCTTCTATTGTTCCTTCATCTTCACTAAGTGCTGCAGATAAAGTAGATAGACCCATTGCTTTTCCTTTATTTGAAATAAGAAGTTCTAACAATCTTATATCCATCTCATCAAAACCTTTATCGTTAACACCCAATTCATTTAAAGCATATTGACATCTTTTTAATGTAATAGTACTTTCATTTGATACTTCAGCAAAGTCTCTAACTCTTTTTAAAAGTCTTAATGCAACTCTTGGAGTTCCTCTACTTCTTCTTGCTATTTCATAACTAGCATCACTATTTGCTTGTTTTTCTAATTTAACTGATGCAATAGAAACTATTTTTGATAATTCATCAGGTTCATAAAAGTTCATTCTAAAATGCATACCAAATCTATCTCTAAGTGGATTACTAATCATACCAGCTCTTGTTGTTGCACCTATTAATGTAAACTTTGGAAGATCTATTTGTACTGTTTGAGCTGCAGGTCCACTACCTATAATGATATCAAGTCTATAATCTTCCATTGCAGGATATAGAATCTCTTCAATAGCAGGACTTAGTCTATGAATCTCATCTATAAAAAGTATATCTCCCTCTTCAAGATTTGTTAATATTGCAGCTAAATCTCCAGCTTTATCAATTGTAGGAGCAGCTGTTACTTTTATAGCTGCATTCATTTGATTTGCAATAATATGAGAAAGTGTAGTTTTACCAAGACCAGGAGGTCCAAATAATAATATATGATCTAATACATCATTTCGTTGTTTACATGCCTGAATAAATACTTGAAGATTTTTTTTTATTTTTTCTTGTCCTATATATTCATCCCATATACTAGGTCTTAAAGATGTTTCAATATTATTTTCTTCAAATGATACAGCTTCTACTTCTACTAGTCTTTCCAATTTTAGCCTTTTTGTTTAAGTATGTTATTATACAATAAAAATTATCTTAAATACAATAATATAACAAATTGCAATATATTTGCTATAATTTTATTTTTAAAAGGCAAAATTATGAAAAATATATTTACAATTTTTATTATTACATTATTTACATTAAGTATATCATATTTAACAAATAATAGCTACAAACTTAGTAAGGATTATGAAAAAACTTATATTAAATATGCAAATACAAAAACATTAGATAATAATGTAAAAAAAGAAGTAAACAATATAATAAATTCATTTGTTAGTCTATTAACAAATACTAAAAAAACTATTACTAATAAAAATAATATAAATTATATACAAAAGCTTAATAATATTAAAATGCAAATACAAACAAATACAATATATATTTTAATATTATTGTTTTTAACTATGATATTATATTTTAGTTTAAATAAAATGATAATTTTATCTTTTTTATATATCCAGTCTATGATTTTTTTAATATATGGGTTACTGTCTCCCATATTTTTGATGTATGTAATACAAGATTTTGGATCAAGTTTTATAATTTTACAATTTGAATCAAATAGTATAATTAGCTCAATAGAAAAATTATTTAATCAAAATAATTATTTTGTTGGTGGTATTATTTTAATTTTTTCAATAATATTTCCAATTATGAAAACATTAATATCATTTTTAGCATTATATATTAAAAATAATAATATATTGTTAAAATTTTCTACTATTTCATCATCATTAAGTAAGTTATCTATGACAGATGTATTTGTTTTATCTATATTTTTAGTATATTTATCTCCAAAAAGTGATGGAATTATAAAAACAGAATTAGAAATTGGATTTATTTATTTTTTTCTATATGTTACAATATCACTATTCATAGCACTTTTAAACAAATCAGACAAATAAATTTAGCACTTCTATTTAATAAGTGCTAAAAAAGCCTTGACAAATAAAAAACTATTTGCTATAATTTTTCTAGCACTTGTATCTTATAAGTGCCAAAATATTAAAATAGGTTTGATTTTATGGATAAAAAAGAGTTTTTATTACATTCTATTATTCGTGCTTATATTGAGCATTGTGAACCAATTGGTTCATCACAATTAAAATCTATGTATGATATTACATTTTCACCAGCTACTATTAGAGGTTACTTTAAAAAGTTAGGTGAAGAGGGCTATTTGGCACAAGAGCATATAAGTAGTGGTCGAACACCAACAGTTGAAGCACTAAAAGAATATTGGGTTAAAAGATTAGATTTTGAACTACCTTATGTAAATTTTGAAAGATTAAATACTCTATCAAATGAAATGGGTTTAAGTGTTTTTTTAAAACAACAAACAAAAGATACGTTATATAGAGTTATAAATATAGATAATGTATATGTTATATTAGAGTTTTATAAAACAGCTTTATCATCAAATACATATAGTAAGTATGCAATAACTACTCCAGAAGATAGTTATGCTGTTACTATAAAATATAATGAAGCTTTTTACAAATTTTTAAATGATATGGTAGGAAGAACTTTTGATGAGATACTTGATATCTCTTTACAAGTTGGAGCTAGTCATTTATATACTCAACTTAGTGATCATATGCAAAATAATACATTTAATATTATAAATACAAAACAGTATTTAAATTTTGCTGTACAAAATGATTTAGATGAAAAAGAGATAAATCTATTTTTACAAGGTGATATTATGCCACGACTTGATACTGGAGTGTATGTTGATAGTTTAGTGCCACAAGGACAAATTGCAATTTGTCATAATACAAGTGTAGATGGAATAGATACTAAAATATTAGTAGTAGGAGATCTGTCAAAAGATTATGAATATTTTTATAAAGGGATAATATAAATGAGTGAAGAAATTAAAAAAGAAGAAAAAACTACTGAAGAAGTAGAACAAGAAACAACACAAAATGAAAATGAAGAGATTCAAGAAAATGAAGAAGTAGTAGAAGATAAGTATGCAAATATTGCAGATGAGTATAAAGAAGAGATGGAAGCAAAAGTAAAAGATGCTGAAGATAAATATTTAAGAGCTTATGCAGAATTTGAAAATATTAAAAAAAGACTTGAAAGAGAAAAATATCAAGCTATAGATTATAGTAGTGAAAAATTTGCAAAAGATTTATTAGCACCAATTGATGCTCTTCAAATGGCAGTTTTAAGTACTCAAGGAGATCTTCCAGCAGAAACAATAGTTGAAAAACTAAAAGAGGGTATTGAATTAACTCTAAAATCGTTTAATACTGCATTTGAAAAACATGATATAACAGAAGTTGAGTATGATGAATTTAATCCAGAACATCACAATGCAGTAATGCAAGTAGATAGTGATGAAGTGGAATCAGGACAAATTGTATCTGTTATGCAAAAGGGATATAAATTAAAAGATAGACTTCTTAGAGAAGCTATGGTTTCTGTAGCTAACTAAGTAATCATTTTTTAATTAATTTCGGCGTTCGACTGCAAAATTTGAAATAGTCATTTAGTAAACTAAACTCCTACTTCAAATTTATTGTCTGCCTTGAACTTAATTAAAATCTAATTACTTAGTAATAAATTGAAACTATTTTATAATAGTTAGCAAAATGCAACATAGGTTGCATTTAAGTTTTTTAAAATTGTGTATAATTTTAAAACAAGTTAAGAGATACAGATCTAAGATTTGTATCTTCTTTACAAAATTTAGTAAGTTTTACTAAATGCAACAAAAGTAGCATTTTAAAATTTCAAAACTTACTATAATGTTAAAACAAATTGACCGAGAAGTCAAAAAACTAAAATTACCACCTCGACAAATAAGTTTTATTAAATTTATTTGCCGGGGTGGTAATAAGAAAAATAAATTAAAATTAAAAGGATTTAATATGGGTGCAACAATAGGAATAGATTTAGGAACAACAAATTCATGTGTATCAGTGTATGAAGGTGGAGAAGCTAAAATTATAGCAAACAAAGAAGGTAAAAATACAACTCCTTCAATAGTAGCATTTACAGATAAAGAAGAAGTATTAGTAGGAGATAGTGCAAAAAGACAAGCTATCACAAATCCAGAAAAAACTATATACTCAATTAAAAGAATTATGGGTCTAATGATGAATGAAGAGCATGCAAAAGATGCTATTTCAAAAGTTGGATACAAAATTGTAGATAAAAATGGAGCAGCTGCAGTTGAAATTGCAGGAAAAGTATATACTCCTCAAGAAATTTCTGCAAAAATTCTTATGAAACTTAAAACAGATGCAGAAGCTTACCTTGGTCAAGAAGTAACTGATGCAGTTATTACAGTTCCAGCATACTTTAATGATGCTCAAAGAAAAGCAACACAAGAAGCTGGTGTTATTGCAGGACTTAATGTTCTAAGAATTATCAATGAACCAACAGCTGCAGCATTAGCTTATGGTCTTGATAAAAAAGGTGAAGAAAAAGTTATTGTTTACGATTTAGGTGGTGGAACATTTGATGTTACAGTACTTGAAATTGGTGATGGTACTTTTGAAGTTTTAGCAACAGATGGAAATGCTTTCTTAGGTGGAGATGATTTTGATAATGCAATTATTGATTGGTTAGCAGATGATTTTAAATCTGAATATGGTATTGATCTAAGAGAAGATAAAATGGCTCATCAAAGACTTAAAGATGAAGCAGAAAAAGCTAAAAAAGAATTAAGTAGTGCAAGTGAAATTGAAATTAATATTCCATTTATTACAGCAGATGCTACAGGTCCAAAACACTTAGTAAAAACATTAAGTAGAGCTAAATTTGAAGCAATGACAGAACATTTAGTTGAAGAAACATTAGAACATATCAAAACAGCTATGAGTGATGCTGGACTTGATAATGATGAAATTAATGAAGTAATTATGGTTGGTGGATCTACAAGAATACCAAAAGCACAAGAAGTTGTAAAAGAATACTTTGGAAAAACACTTAACAATTCAGTTAACCCTGATGAAGTTGTAGCAGCTGGTGCAGCTATTCAAGGTGGTGTATTAACAGGTGATGTAAAAGATGTACTTTTACTTGATGTTACTCCATTATCTTTAGGTCTTGAAACATTAGGTGGAGTTATGACTAAATTGATTGAAAAAGGAACTACAATTCCTGTTAAAAAATCTCAAGTATTTAGTACAGCTCAAGATAATCAACCTGCAGTTTCAATTGTAGTTGGTCAAGGTGAGAGAGAATTTATCAAAGATAATAAAAACTTAGGTCAATTTGAACTTTCTGGAATTCAACCAGCACCAAAAGGTCAACCACAAATTGAAGTAACATTTGATATTGATGCAAATGGTGTATTAAATGTATCTGCAAAAGATAAAACAACAGGTAAAGAAAATAAAATTACAATTTCTGGTTCATCTGGACTAAGTGATGATGAAATTGCAAAAATGGTAGCAGAAGCAGAAGCAAATAAAGAAGCTGATGCTAAGAAAAAAGAGCTTGTTGAAACTAAAAATCAAGCAGAATCTATGCTTCACCAAATTAGAAAATCTTTAGAAGATAATAAAGATGATGCAGTAATTAGTGAAGATGAAGAAAAAGAAATAGTAGATGCAGCAGCAGCACTTGAAGAGTTATTAAAAGATGAAAATGCAACAAAAGAACAAATTGAAGATTCTTTAAAAACATTAGGTGAAAAAGCACAAAAACTAATGGAAGCAGAAATGAAAAAATCTCAAGGTGGTGATGCAGCACAAGGTGCAGCTGATACTAAAAAGAAAAAGGAAGATGACGATATTATCGATGCAGATGTTGAATAATTAAGTCTAAGTTAGCTTGCCTAATGATTGAGTGCTATAATGCACTCAATACAATGACGATATTATCGATGCAGATGTTGAATAATATTAGAATATAACTTCTAAATAAAAAGGCTAGTTGGATTTTCAACTAGCCTTTTTTTATGTAAAAAATAAATTTTATTTTATAATCATATTTTGTGATTTATTAGTACTATGAAATATCATCACATTATATTTTCTTGCATAATATTTTAATAGTAGTTTTTGTAATGTAGGCTCAATTGATGGTGTAAACCAAGCATTATTAGAAGTAGCAATTATATATTTTGTATCTAAATTTTGATATATTTTATTTGTTGTTGCTTCATAACAAATAGCATTTCTAAACTTTATTCCTTTTATTTCAAATGTAGTAGGTTTTAAAGCAACTTCATAATCACTAGCACCATTAAAAAATATTTTATTAATAAAATCTCTTATTATTTTAGGTGCAGGAACACTTTCTCCAAATGGCACTAATTCAACTTTATTTGCAATAGTAATATTTCCATTTTCAAATTTATAAGTAGAGTTATAATAGGTATTATTTTTACTACTCATTGCACCAGTTATAATAGTAATCTTATAAGAAAGTTCTCTTAACATATTTTTTATATCTTCAAAATTATTTAAATCAAAAGGAAATACTGTTTCAGGAAGAATAACTAAATCATATTTATTTTTTATTGCAAAATTAATATTTTCAAAATTAATATTTATAATTTTATTAATATTTTCATTTTGCCATTTTTCATCTTGATTTAAATTATATTTTGGCATATATATTTTTAAATTAGGTTCTTTTATATTGCTAGAATAAGTATTAAAATATGTATTAATAAGAGGTAAATCAAGTTTCAACCAATTAAAACCAAAAGGATGAATAAAGTTAAGAATAACTATTGAAAATAATCTTATAATTATATTTTTAAAATATGCAGAAAAATAAAATAATACACCATAAATAAATCCTATTCCTAATATAATAATTGGTATTAAATATTTTAAATCATAATAAATAAATGAAAAACTAATCCAATAAAACCATAAAATAGCTATAAAAAAACCTGTAAAAAACATAGATTTTTTATCTAGTGTTAAAAACATAATATATGCTAATATAATACTTATAGTATTTATTAGTTTATTACTTATATTAAAATATTCAAGATATAAAAAAGATGAAAACAAAATAGCAGCTATAAAGCCGTTTATTATGATGTTTTTAGTATAATTGTTACATTTTAAATTCAAAGGAAACTCCATGGCACAACAAGGAAGTATATTAGGTTCATTAATGCCTCTTATCGTATTATTTGCTATATTTTATTTTTTAATAATTAGACCACAACAAAAGCAACAAAAAGAGCATAATGAAATGCTAGAAGCTTTAGCTAAAGGTGATAAGATTATAACAACTGGTGGCTTAATAGTTGAAATAGAAAAAGTAGAAGATGCATTTTATACTGTAAAACAAATCGACGGAAGTACATCTAGACTTGCAAAAGATTATGTAGCAAGTAAGATAGAAGATTAAAAGGAAAATTAATTGAAATTTTTAAATTATAGGCTAGTTATTTTTTTACTAGCTACATTATTTGGAATAATATTTTCAATACCATCATTTTTACAAACAGATGATGGCAAAAAAATATCATTAGGGCTTGATTTACAAGGTGGATTACATATGCTTTTAGGTGTGCAAACACAAAAAGCTGTAGAATCTAAAATAAAATCAACAGCTGCAACTATATCTTATTATGCAGATGATAAAGGTATATTAATTGAAGATTTAACAATCAATAAAAATAATCTTGAATTTGTATTATTAGATGATACAGAAGAAGAAAATTTAGATAAAATGTTAAAAGAGATAAAAGGTTTAATTGTAAAAAAATCAGATGCTTTACAATATGATATATCTCTTACACCTATTGAAATTCAGCTTACTAAAGATCAGGCAGTTAATCAAGCAGTTGAAACAATAAGAAATAGACTTGATCAATTTGGACTTGCAGAACCTTCTGTTACAAAACAAGGAGCAACAGATATTGTTGTAGAACTTCCTGGAATAAAAACTCAAGAAGAAGAACAAAGAGCAAGAGAACTTATAGCTAAACCAGCAAATTTAGAACTTATGGCTGTTGATGAAAAAAGAGCAGATCAAGTATATAGTCTTACTCAACAACAAGCAAAAGATATGGGTGATATTATTATAGAAGATGCTTCTAATCCTAAAATTAAATATTTAGTAAAACAAATACCAATACTTACAGGTTCACAAGTAACTGATGCAAGAGTTGCTTTTGATAAAAGTAATCAACCTATTATTTCTTTTCAATTAAATAGTTTTGGAGCAAAAGTATTTGGTGATTTTACAGCTAAAAGTATTGATAAAAGATTAGCAGTTGTTTTAGATGGAAAAGTATTTTCTGCACCATATATTAGAGAAAGAATAGGTGGTGGATCAGGTCAAATATCTGGTGGATTTACAGTAAATGAAGCAGGTAATGTTGCAATTGCATTAAGAAGTGGAGCTTTACCAGCACCAGTAGTTATGCTTGAAAAAAGAAGTGTAGGACCAAGTCTTGGAGCAGATAGTATAAAAGCTTCTATGATTGCACTTATTTCTGGATTTGTTATTGTATTTGTATTTATGATGTATTATTATAGATTAGCAGGTGTTATTTCAAATATTGCATTGGTTACAAATGTATTTTTAATTATTGCTATTATGGCTATGTTTGGCGCAACTCTTACATTACCTGGTATGGCAGGTATTATTTTAACAGTTGGTATGGCAGTTGATGCAAATGTTATTATAAATGAAAGAATAAGAGAACTTCTTAAAGAAGGTAAAAGTGCAGCAAAAGCAATAGAAGATGGATATTCAAATGCAATGAGTGCGATTTTAGATGCAAATATTACTACACTCCTAGTGGCTGTTATTTTATATGCATATGGTACAGGACCAATTAAAGGTTTTGCTATTACTATTAGTATTGGTATTTTAGCTTCAATGTTAACAGCAATATTAGGAACTCATGGTATTTATCAGGCACTTATGCCTAAAATATCAAGAGATAAAAATTTAAAGAAATGGTTTGGTATTAGTTAATGGAATTTTTTAAATCAAATAAAATATATTCGTTTATGCAAAGAAGATTAGCTTTTCTAGGACTATCTTCAATTCTTGTTGTTTTATCAATAGTTTTACTTTTTACAAAAGGATTAAACTTTGGTATTGATTTTTCTGGTGGTACAGTTGTTCAAGTTCAATATACAAAAGTTGCACCACTTAATGATATTAGAGACTTATTAAATACAACTACAAAATTTAATAAATCAAGTGTTACAAATTTTGGAAGCAATAAAGAAGTTGTAATAAAATTTCCTACATCATCAAATTCACTAGGAAAAGATATTGGTGATGAAATAAGAACATTATTAAAACCAACTGGTGAATACAAAATAAGAAGAGTAGATATAGTTGGTCCAAAAGTTGGTGGAGAGTTACAACAAAAAGGTTTAATGGCTTTATCTTTGTCAATTATTATTATTCTTATTTATGTATCATTTAGATTTGAGTGGAGATTTGCAGTTGCATCAGTTTTAGCACTTATGCATGATGTTACTATTACTATGGGTGCTATTTCATTATTTAATATTGATGTAAACTTAGATATATTAGCAGCAATTCTTACAATTTTAGGTTATTCAATCAACGATACTATTATTGTATTTGATAGAATAAGAGAAGGTGTTAAAACATCAAAAGAAAATGATCTAAGTAAAGTTATTAATGAATCAGTATCTAAAACTTTAAGTAGAACAACACTTACTTCCCTAACAACATTCTTTGTTGTTCTTACTCTATTCTTATTTGGAGGAGAGATTATTCATGGATTTAGTTTTACTCTTTTAGTTGGTATTATAGTTGGAACATATTCTTCTATATTTGTGGCAGCTTCATTTTTAGTACAGCTAAGTTTCTCAATAATAGAATATAGAAATAAAGAAGCAGATAAATTAAAAAGACAAAAAGAAAAAGAAAGATTAAGATCTCAATTTGAACAAGGTACTGTTTAAATAAAACTAGTATAATCTTTAAAAGCTTAGGTATATAGCCTAAGCTTTTTTTATGTTAAATCATTTAACGAACATATCAACAAAATTTAAATATAATGCCAAAATATAAAACTAACAAAATTAAGGAAAGATATTAATGCAATATAATCCAAAAGATATAGAAGCCAAATGGCAAAAATACTGGAATGATAATAATACAAATGAACCATTAGATGAGGATTGTGGAAAAGAAAAGAAATATATACTTTCTATGTTTCCATATCCAAGTGGTAGAATTCATATGGGACATGTAAGAAACTATTGTTTAGGTGATGCTTTTGCTAGGCACTTTAGAAAAAATAACTTTAATGTATTACATCCAATTGGTTGGGATAGTTTTGGAATGCCTGCAGAAAATGCAGCTATTAAACATAAACTTCATCCAAAAAAATGGACTTATGAAAATATAGATTATATGAGAAAAGAGCTTGAAGGTTTAGGACTTAGTTTTTCAAAAACTAGAGAATTTGCAACAAGTGATGAACTATATACAAAATGGGAACAAGAGTTTATTATAAAAATGTATGAAGCGGGTATTTTATATCAAAAATCTACAACTGTAAATTGGTGTGAACCTTGTCATACTGTTTTAGCAAATGAGCAAGTTGAAGAGGGTTGTTGTTGGAGATGTGATACACCAGTAGAACAAAAAGAGATGCCTGGATATTATGTAGGGATTACTGATTATGCTCAAGATTTACTTGATGATTTAAAAACTTTAGAAAATAAATGGCCATCACAAGTTCTTACTATGCAAGAAAATTGGATAGGTAGAAGTGAAGGGCTTGAATTTGATTTTAAATTAAGTGATGAAAGTATTGCTAAATTAAATGGTAAATTTACTAAATATTCTGTATTTACTACTCGTCCTGATACTATTTATGGAGTTACATACACAGCTCTTGCACCTGAACATCCAATAGTAAAAGAACTTATTGCTTCAAAACAATTAAGTCCTGCTAAAATTGAACTAATCAAAGATATGCAAAAAGTTAGTGAAAGAGATAGAGCTACTCAAGATAAAGAGGGAGTATCACTTGATATTGAAGTTATACATCCTTTAACTGGTAAGCTTATACCTGTATGGGTAGCTAATTTTGTTCTTGTTGGATATGGTGGAGGTGCTGTTATGGCAGTACCTGCTCATGATGATAGGGATTTTGAATTTGCAAGTAAATATAAACTTGATATTAAAATTGTAATTGATACAAAAGAGGGTATTATAAATCTAGAAGAAGCTTATACAAAAGAGGGTGAGCTAGTAGATAGTGGTGAGTTTACAGGTATGAAAAATACTAAAGCAAAAAAAGCTATTATTTATTATTTTGAACAAAATAATTTAGGTAAAAAAACAATTAATTACAAGTTAAGAGATTGGGGAATAAGTAGACAAAGATATTGGGGAGCACCTATTCCATTTGTACATTGTAAAGAGTGTGGGATAGTTCCAGAAAAATTAGAAAATTTACCAATAGCATTACCTGAAGATGTAGAAATTACAGGAGAAGGAAATCCACTAGATACTCATCCTACATGGAAACACTGCGCTTGTCCTAAATGTGGAGCTGATTCAATAAGAGAAACAGATACTCTTGATACTTTTGTACAAAGTTCTTGGTACTTCTTAAGATACGCTACAAATCCTAAGAAATGGGAAACACAAGGTATTAGCAAAGAAGATACATCATATTGGATGGATGTAGATCAATATGTAGGTGGTATAGAACATGCTATTTTACACCTGTTATATGCTAGATTTTTTACAAAAGCATTAAATACTTTAGGTTATACAAATTCAAAAGAACCATTTAAAAACTTACTAACTCAAGGTATGGTTTTAAAAGATGGTGCTAAAATGTCTAAATCAAAAGGAAATGTAGTTGATCCAGATGAGATTGTAAGTAAATATGGAGCAGATACTGCTAGATTATTTATGATGTTTGCAGCTCCTCCTACAAAAGAGTTAGAATGGAACGATAGTGCTGTTGAAGGTGCATATAGATTTATTAGAAAATTTTATGAAAAATCAACACAGTTTGAAGTTTGTTCAAGTAAAGATATAAATTCTATTGATCATTCATCTTTAAATAAAAATGAAAAAGAAGCTAGAAAAAAAGTATATGATGCACTTAAAAAAGCAAATGAAGTTATGAATAAAACATTTGCATTTAATACACTAATTTCATCTTGTATGGAAGCTTTAAATGCACTAAGTAACCAAGAAAATAATAAGGTGTGGTCAGAGGGATATTATATATTATCAAATATACTTGAACCAATTATTCCACATACTTGTTGGCAAATTAGTGATGAACTATTTAAAAGAGAAAACTTTGAAAATACACTAGAAGTAAAAGGTGAAGTATATGTTGTTGATAGTGTTACTTTAGCTATTACAATTAATGGTAAAAAAAGAGGTGAGATAGAAGTAAGTCCTAGTGCATCAAAAGATGAGATACTTGAACTTGCAAAAGCTACAGAAGTTGCTAAAAAATGGTGTGAAGGCAAAGAAATTATAAAAGAAATCGTAGTGCCAAATAAATTAGTAAATATTGTAGTTAAAGGTTAATTTTGAAACTAGGAATTATTTCAATTATTTTGATATTTATTTTTAATGCTTGTGGGTATAAACCTACAGCATTTTATGCCTCTAATGCTTTAGTATCAAATGTATTTATTGAAGTGCCAATAGATATTAATAATGCAAATAATTCAGTTTTAATAAAAGATGCATTAACAGAATTAATAGTAAATAAGTTTAAATTAAAAACTACAACTAAAAAATCTACAGCAAATTCTTTTATAAAAGCTAGATTGGTAAGTGTATCTCAAAAAGAGTTACAATCTGATATTAGTGGGTATGCAAAAGTATATCGAGAAACTGTAAATGTAGAAGTTAAATATTATAAAAGAAATCATAAAGAAAAGAAAATAACAGTAAGTAATTATTTTGATTTTATTGTAAATAATGATTCAACAATAACTCAAAGTAAAAAAGATGAAGCTATTAAAATTGCTATAAATAAAGCATTAAGTGAAGTTTTTTCTAAAATTGCATTGAGTTCTTATTAGAGTAAAAATGTCTAGTAATTATTTAGAGTTTTTAGATAATAAGACTATGTTTTATGATAAAATTGATTATTCTATTATAAAAAAGTCATGGGATATATTATCTAAACATATAAATATTCCATATGTTATACATATAGTTGGTACAAATGGAAAAGGTAGTACAGGAAGATTTGTAGCTTCTTTTTTATATCAAAATAAAAAAAATGTATTACATTATTCTTCTCCACATATTATAAAATTCAATGAAAGAATATGGATTAATAATCAAGACTCTAGTGATGAGTTATTACAACAAGCTCATGAAAAACTTCAAAAAATATTACCAAATAACTATTTAGTAAAATTAACATACTTCGAATATACTACATTAATGGCATTTATTTTAAGTGATGATTTAGATTTTTTAGTATTAGAAGCTGGTTTAGGAGGAGAGTTTGATGCTACAAATGTAGTTAAGAATGATTTATCTGTTATCCCTTCAATTGGCTTAGATCATATTGAATTTTTAGGTGATACAATAGAAAAAATAGCAACTACAAAACTTAAATCATGTGATAATAGTTTTATTCTAGGTATTAATATGTTAGATGAAACTATAATAGTAAAAAATAAAATTTTAAAAAATAAACAAGAAGTTTTTATAAATAAAGATATTACTTTACCACAAAATTCAAATAAGCTACCAAACTATTTAATAAATAATTTAAAATTAGCATTATCAGTTATAGAGTATTTAAATTTAAAGATAGATAATTTAATAATTCCATCAATATTTGGACGATGTCAAAAAATAACTAATAATATAACAATAGATGTTGGTCATAATGTACTAGCAGCAAATGTAATTTATGAAGAGTTTAAAGATAAAAAAATAAATTTAATTTATAATACATATAAAGATAAAGATTATCAAAAGGTTTTAAAAGTTTTAAAACCAATTATAAATGAAATTCAAATAATAAAAATAGATGATAATCGAATATTAAATATTGATTTATTAATTAATACAATTAAAAAATTAAATATAAAATATAAAATATATGATAATATAATAGATAAAAATAAAGAATATCTAGTATTTGGTTCATTTAAAGTAGTAGAAAAATTCTTAGAACAAAAGGATATAAAATTAAAAATAGACTAATTGATACAATTTCAGATAATTATGATGATAAAACTAAACATTTAAAAGTTAAAATAAAAAGAATAACAATTATTTTTACACTAATAATATTTGTTTTCTTAATAGTAAGTTTTTGGTTAATTGAAATTTTAAGTAATAAAGTTGATATTTTAAAAGAAAAAGAGAGAAAACTTTTAACACAAACTAAATTATATTCAATGGAAATTAAAGATAGAATGAGAGATATTGATGAAATTAGTTCAAAAATTGATAGTATAGAAAATAAAATTGGAATACATAAAACATCAGATATAAGTGAATTAGAAAGAGTAAATCTTGCTGAGATAACATTAAGAGATAGAAATTATATGTTAGAACTTATTCCAAGTGGAAGTCCTATTAAAAATCCAATTATTACTTCAAGATATGGATATAGAATACATCCAATAACAAAAAAGAAAAAATTTCATAGGGGAATTGATTTTGGAGCAAGAAAAGGTACTCCTATATATGCAACAGCAGATGGTATAGTAAAATATGTTCAACCATATAATATTGGTAGTTTTGGAAGATTAGTAAAAATAAGTCATAATTATGGATTTGAAACAATATTTGCACACTTAAATAAAACAAAAGTTAAAATTGGTGATGTAGTTACAAAAGGCGATTTAATTGCATATAGTGGAAATAGTGGTAGAAGTACAGGAGCTCATTTACATTATGAAATAAAACAAGGAAATAATAATTTAAATCCATATTATTTTATAAAGTGGAATTTAAAAACATATGAATCAATATTTACAAATATAAAAAGAGTAAAATGGCAATCATTATTATTACTCATAAATAAGCAAAAACAATTATTGATTGATAATCCTGCTGAAGATCAAGGCCAAACAGACTAGTTTGGCCTTTTTTAGTGCTATATATCATAAATATATAATAAGCAAAAATTATAAGTAAATAATAGTTACAATAAAAGTCGTTACGAAATTTCCATAAACTTCCAAATTCTTTTCTAATTCTAAGAGTAATTAAGCTGTGCTAAAGTTATCTTTGTCTATAATCCCATTCACGAAACAAGATGGCCATAAAGAGTTATCTAAAGTAGTATGATATT
>Ga0256828_1000613_pt1 | contig 23489 bp, 19 predicted proteins | sample CV88metaG_FD_185993 | JGI IMG/M metagenome (GOLD analysis project Ga0256828, IMG submission 185993) | Hydrothermal vent microbial communities from East Pacific Rise, Pacific Ocean - CV88 | ecosystem: Environmental > Aquatic > Marine > Hydrothermal vents | place: Pacific Ocean: East Pacific Rise...
AATTATAAAAAATATAAATAAACAGAAAGGGGTTAAAATAGCTTGTGATATTCCAACCGGCTTAGATGAAAATGGAAACAGAAGAGGGGAAGTTTTTAAAGCAGATAAAACTATCACTATGGGAGCAATTAAATTAGCACTTCTAAGCGATGAAGCAAAAAATTTTGTGGGTGAAATAAAAATAGCAAACTTAGGAGTAGAATTTCAAAAATATAGCACAAAAAGTGATTACTTTTTACTACAAAAATCGGAATTACATCTTCCGTTTAGAGAGAAAAAAAATTCTCATAAAGGAACTTTTGGTCATTTAGGAGTTTTAGTAGGAGAAAAAGAGGGTGCTGGAATAATTGCCGGATTATCTGCTTTAAATTTTGGAGCTGGACTTGTAACTTGTGTTACAAAAGATAAAACTTCAATCCCTTTTGAATTGATGCATTCTTCTCAAATTTCAGATAGATTTACTGCTCTTGTAATGGGGATGGGGATGGGAAATTTTTTTGATGATGAAATTGAAAAAATCTCTAATTTAGAGATACCTATGGTAATTGATGCTGACCTTTTTTATAATGAAAAAATTAAACTATTTTTAAATAAAAAAGTTATTTTTACTCCTCATCCAAAAGAGTTTGCTTCTCTACTTGAAATTATTAAAATGGGGGAATTTGACACAAAAACTATACAAAAAAATCGTTTCAAATTAGCAAAAGAGTTTAGTAAAAAATATCCTCATATTGTATTAGTTTTAAAAGGAGCGAATACAATTATTGCTTATAAAAATAAAGTTTATATAAATAATTTTGGCTCTCCTGCTCTAAGTAAAGGGGGTAGTGGCGATGTTCTCGCTGGAATGATTGGTGCTTTAATTGCTCAAAAATATCACCCATTAAAAGCAAGTTTTACTGCTGTAATACAACATAGTTTAATTGGTGAAAATTATACTCCAAACTACTCTTTAACCCCTCTTAAAATTATAAAAAAATTGGGGGAAACTTTTTAAATTCCCCTTTATCAATGCCATAACTTCTTAACTCCATTTACAAATTTCATATATAAATTATCCTTTTTAATTGTATCTTTTGTTACATCTTTTGAATTTCTATTTTCATCATTCATAACCTCATCAGCTTCTGAACTTTTATCATCTTTTGTTTTTAATTCTTTTAAAGGGATATAATGTTTTATTCTAATACTATTTTTTTCTACATCAAAAATTAACTGCTCTCCAACTTTTACTTCATAACTCTCCATATTTTTTAAATTTGTAAAAATTGTTACCCCACTTAACATAGATAAAGTTACAATTTTATCCCCCTTTTCTACAATAAAATAAGTTCCTCTAATCCCTATTGAAGCATTTTTGGTAATAACTCTAAATCTTTTAGGAGCAATTTTCCCTATCTTACCTGTCAAAGTTTTCATAACTCCCCTTGATAATGAAAACTCTGCTTTTGCATTTTCATCATCAAATAGATAATCTGCTACTTTAAATTTAGAATTTTTACCAAGTGTAATAATTGTTTTGTCTTTAAAAATTATTTGAAGTTTGCTATTTGAAAAAGTTTCAATAATATCATTCTTTTCTATCCTCTCCCCTTTTATTACAACCAATTTCATATCCCCCCTTTTTATAACTGCTTTCCCCTTAATTGCTGAAATTTCTCCAACCCAACCAAACATTATTGTTATAAATAAAAAAAATAAAAAAATTTTTTTCATCTTAAAATCCTTTAAACTTTTTAATAAACTCAATAGAAACTAAAAATTTTTTATATTTATAAGGTTCTAAATTTGAAATATGATTTACATATTCTAACTTAGTTCTTGAAATAAAACCATAACTCTTTTTACTATCCATAGCAATTATATAATGATACTCTCTATCTTTCTCTTTTTTATCAAAATAATTATTCCCCTTTTTATAATTTGTAAAAGTAACATCTGTTCTTAAATCTATTTTGCGATTTAAAACTAAAAAATCAACTCCAACATTATAATTAAAACGATAATAACTAATCGCATTTGTATCACTCTTTTGAGTAAAAGTATCTGCTCCACCTGCCCCTACTTTAACATTAACTCTATTATCTAATAGATGTTTAGTTACTGCTGTTTTAAAAACGGCTTCATAATAATTATCTGATTTGGAATTACTTAATAATGATTTATTATATCCGATAAAAAAAGTTGTATAATTATTAAAAGTTTCAAAAAAATCAAACTCTATATTCTCCCCTATTTTAAAACTATTCATATATTCATCATTTCCATATCTAATATAATCATAAATTAAAAAATGTTGTAAATCTATATTATTATATTTTTGTCTAAAAGATGGAGAATACTCAAAAATTTGAACATCTAAATCACTATTCATAATTATATTTCTATTATAAATTGTAAATTTATTTACTATATCCCCTATCTCTATATCATAGATTGGAATAAAAGAGAATAACTCATAAACAGCAACCCCCAAAGTTTTATCACTATCGTGTTGAATATCCTTTTTATCCCCATTTTCATCAATAATAGTCCAACCCGATTCACTACTATCATTATTTATATTTGAATCAAATTTTACTCCAACTTTAAAATAGAATTTAAAACTTAAATGATTATCTGGATATAATTTATAAAAATTATCTAAATAGAGTTTCATCTCTTTATCTGGATTAACTATTTTACGAAAATAGAGTTTTGCTAACTTTATATTCCCTTTTTCAACAAAAATTTTACCCATATAAAAATTAGCTTTATCATCTTTTTCATTAAACATTAAAATCTGTTCTAATGAAGCAATTGCTAAATTTGTTTCATTTTTATCTAAATAGTTTTTTACACTTTCAATGTCGGTAGCAAATAGAATAAAATTTAAAGAGAAAAATAGTAGAATTTTTGCTATCATTTTCATAATAGAATCCTTTAACAATTATCTTTTTTTATTATAACATACAAAAGAGTAGATTATGAAAAAAATTTTATACTTATCATTTACAATAATCGTTATAATAACTTTTATTTTTATCTATCTTTTTAAAAGTAGTGATATTTTTGATAATAAATTAAGAGATGAAATGTTTCTATTAAGAGGGGAAATAGATACAACTCAACAGATAGTTATAATTGATATTGATGAAAAATCTCTTAAAAAATTAGGGCAATGGCCTTGGGATAGAGAAAAGATAGCACAAATTTTATTAAATTTAACAGATGCTGGGGCTTTAATTATCGGATTAGACCTCTTTTTTGCTGAAAAAGATACAAAATCTCCTGCTTATTTATCAAAAAAATATCATCTTAAAATAAATAACATAGATTTTGATAAAGAATTAGCTTATGTTTTATCAAATACTCCTACAATATCCGGTTTCTATTTTGATTTTGAACATAACTATACAAAAAATATACTCCCAAATATACCTGCTATCTTTATAGAAAAACAATTAAAAAATGAGTTTTTATTAAATGCAAAAGGGTTTATCGGAAACATTCCTATTTTACAAAATAATACATATTCTGGCGGTTTTATAAATATGATTCCAGATAATGATGGAGTTGTTCGCAGAATTCCATTGTTTATAAAATATAATTCAGTTTTATACCCTTCATTAGCTTTTGAGATGTATAGAATTGCTACCGGTAATAAAAAAATAGTTATTAACTATTCAGATGCTGGTATAGATTCTATTCAAATAGGGAAACAGAAAATAAAAACTGATAGATTTGGAAGATTGTTTATCAATTATCGTGGGGATAGATATAAATTTAAATATATTTCAGCGGTAGATATTTATGAAAATAGATTTAATAAAAATGATATCAAAGATAAATTTATTTTAGTAGGAACTTCAGCTGGGGGGTTATTTGATTTAAGGGTTACCCCTTATAATAATGTGTATGCCGGAGTTGAAGTCCATGCAAATATCATTGATAATCTTTTAAAAAATGACCTACTTTTTAGACCAGATACTGCTGAAATTATAGATATTTTTATACTTATCTTAATGGGAATAATTATCTCTTTTATCTTCTATTTTTTAGGAGCAATTATCTCCCTATTTTTATTAGTAACAATAATAATCGGTTATTTTGAATTAAACTATTTCTTAATGTTTCATTATGGATATATTTTCAATATCGCTCTCCCTCTATTTGAAATTATTATTCTATCAATAATTTTTGGAACAATTAACTACTTTTTAGAAACAAAAAAAACAGAATCTTTAAAAAAAGCTTTTTCTAAAAAAGTATCAACTGCTGTAATGGAGGAGTTATTAAAACATAATTCTACAAAAATTTTAGAACCAAAAGAGAAAGAGATAACTATCTTTTTTAGTGATATTAGAAGTTTTACATCTATTAGTGAAAAACTTTCAGACCCTAAAAAAGTTATTCAACTCTTAAATATCTATATGACCCCAATGGTAGAAAATATAATTTTGCATAAAGGAACTATTGATAAATTTATAGGGGATGCTATTATGGCTTATTGGAATGCTCCTGTTTCATTAAAAAATCATGCCGATGAAGCAGTTAGTAGTGCTATTGAACAGATTAAACTTCTAAAAAAATTAAACAAAGAGTTAAAAAATCGTTTTGATATTGAAATAGAGATAGGAATAGGTATAAATAGTGGTATTGCAACTATTGGAGAAATGGGAAGTGAAGGGAGAGCAGATTTTACTGCTATTGGAGATAATGTTAATTTAGCTTCAAGATTAGAAAGTTTAAATAAAATATATCATACTCATATCTTAATTTCAGAATTTACTTTCAAAGAGTTACAAAAAAATTATATAATTAGAGAGATAGATTTAGTAAAAGTAAAAGGGAAAGATAAAGCAGTTAAAATATATCAAGTAATAGATTTTCAAAATAATAATACAAATATAGAATTTAAAGAACATCATAAAGCTTTAAATTTTTATTATAATGGAGATTTTCAAAAAGCTTTAACAATTTTTCAAAAATTATATAATGAAACTGATGAAAAATTATATAAAGTTTATATTGATAGATGTAATTATTTAATTGATAACCCTTATAATTTTTCTGGAATTTGGGAATTTAAAACAAAATAGATAAGGATAAAAATGATAAAAGTATTAGGAAGTTATGGAAATAGAGGTAAAAATAGATTTACAACATCTTTTTTAATTAGGGAAAATATAGTAATTGATGCCGGTAACCTTTCAAATGGATTAGATAATGTTGAACAGATTGAACATATATTTTTAACTCATTCTCATTTTGACCATATTTTAGATATCCCCTTTGTAATTGATACAAATTTTAGTAAAAGAACAAAAAGTTTAAAAATTTATGCTTTAAAAGAGACAATCAACTCTATAAAACAGATATTCAATAATCAAATTTGGCCAGATTTTTCAAAAATTAAACTTTTAAATGGAAAAGATGCTATTAAATTTATTGAAATAGAAATTTTTAAACCTATTAAATTATATCAATTTATTTTTACCCCTATTCCAGCAAATCATTCTGTTCCTGCTGTTGGATATAAAATTGAAAAAAATAATCAAACAATTATTATTAGTGGAGATACTTATCTCAATCCTGAATTAGTAAAAATTATTAAAACAACTCAAAACCTTAAAGCTGTTTTTTTAGAATGCTCTTTTCCATCCAATTTAGATATTTTAGCAAAAACTTCTAAACATTTAACCCCTAAACTAATCTATGATATGAAACTCCCTAAAAATATCAACCTCTTTTTTTATCATTTTAAATATGAATTAAAATCTCAAATTATTGCTGAACTAAGCAGTTTTGAATTGATAAAAACCCCTTATCAAATTTTAAATGATGGACTATGTATAAAAATTTTTGATAATAAAGAGTGCAATATCTCTTATAACAATCTTTATCAAGAAAAATTAAATAAATTGATGGAGATAGGAGTTGAATTATCATATGAAAACAATATAAACTTTCTACTTGATGATATTTTATCTGCTGCTCGTGAATTTACTGGTGCAGATGGGGGAAGTATCTATTTAAAAAAGGGGGATAAACTCTATTTTGAAATTATTCAAAATCAAACATTAAATACATTTATGGGGGGAAGGAAAGGAAAAATAGAATGGTCACCATTAGAACTTTTTAAAAATGGGAAAGAGAATAAAAATATGGTTGCTGTTTTATGTGCTTTAACTCAACAAATTTACAACATTCCTGATGTTTATAAAAATACACAATTTGATTTTTCTGGAACAAAAGAGTTTGATAAAAAAACTGGTTATATCTCTAAAAGTATGTTAGTTATCCCTTTAATCAATCATAAAAAAGAGACAATAGGAGTCCTACAACTTATAAATAAAAAACAGAAACATTTTATTATTCCATTTACAAAAGAGGATGAAGATATTAGTATGAGTTTAGCTTCACAAGCAGCAGTATCTATTACGAAAAATAGATTGATTGATGATTTAGAAAATTTTATTGAAAGTTTTATCAATGTAATTGCAAAAGCAATTGATGAAAAGAGTAAATATACAAGCAATCATATACAACGGGTTTCTAAATTAGCTGAAATTATGAGTATAGAGATAAATAAAGATAAAAAGTTTTATCCAGATATTCACTATAATAAAAATATGTTAAAACAGATAAAAATATCTGCTCTACTTCACGATATCGGTAAAATTACTACTGACCCTAGAATAATGGATAAATCTACTAAATTAGAAAAAGAGATTGATAGAATAGAAATAATAAAAGAACGATTTGAAATTATAAAAAGAGACTTAAAAATTCAACAATTAAAAAATAAAAATAATAGTAAATATAAAAGCAAACTCCAAGAAATAGAGGAAGATTTTAAATTTTTAACAGAGGTAAATAAAGGGGGAGAATTTTTATCTGATAAAAAAATTCAAAAAATAGAAGAAATTTCAAAAAAATATAGTTATCTTTTAAATAATAAAGAAGTTCCAATTTTAAGAGATGATGAAAAAGAGATGTTAAAAATAAAAAAAGGAACTTTATCTGAAAATGAAAGAAAACATATTCAAAGACATGCTTTAATGACTTTAGAAATGTTGAGTAATCTACCATTTCCAAGTGAATATAGTGAAATTATTCATATTGCTTCTAATCACCACGAAAAGCCTAATGGAAAAGGGTATCCAAGAGGTTTATCTGATAAAAATTTAACTCTTGAAGATAAGCTTTTAGCAATTTGTGATATTTTTGAAGCTCTAAGTTCAACAGATAGACCATATAAAGAGAGTAAAACATTAGAAGAAGTTTTAAAAATAATGGAAAAAATGGCAGATAATAATGAAATTGATAAAAAACTATTTCAATTCTTTAAAACAAAAAAAATTTGGGAAAAAATAAAAAAAGGAGAGAAAAAAGAGGATTAATCTACTAATGAGATTTTTGCCATTTCAGCAGCATCTCCTCTTCTAATTCTTGTTCTTTTAATTGAAGTATATCCACCATTTCTTCCTACATATTTTGGTGCTACTTCATTGATAAGTTTTTTAGTTGCTTCTTTATTGCTAAGTTTAGCAAAAACATATCTGTGAGTATTAAAATCTGCATTTCTACTTTTTGTAATAAGTTTTTCAATAAATCTTCTTAACTCTTTCGCTTTTTCAACAGTTGTTTCAATAGAACCATGCTCAATTAAAGAGATAGCAAGGTTTTTTAATAAAGCTTGTCTATGAGCTGAAGTTCTACCTAATTTTCTATATCCGTGTCTATGTCTCATGACTCTTCCTTTAATTTCTCAATCTCTTTTTGTAATAATTTTTTTACATTTTCTGGTAATGGTTCATTTACATTGAAACCAATCCCTTCAAGTTTCTCAGTAATTTCATCTAACGATTTTTTACCAAGATTTTTAATTTTAGCAATCTCATTGCTCCCCATCATTACCAATTCACCAATATATTTAATAGAAGCATTTGTTAAACAATTATAACTTCTGCTTCTTAAATTTAATGTATCAATAGAATCTGTTAATACTTTATAATTATCATCAAGTTTCTCTTCAAATTCAACATTTTGAACAACATCAAATTTTTCAGTAAAGATAGCAAATTGAGAAAATAGTTTATTCACTGCATCTTTTAAAGCATCATCTGGTGCAATTTGACCATCAGTTTCAATTGTAAATATAACTTTTTCAAAATCTGTTTCATCTTCAACTAAAATGTTTTCAATTTCATAAATAGCATTTTTAATCGGTGAGAAAAATGCATCAAGTGCAATATAATCAGAAGGAATAGAATCTCTTATATTTTCACTTGCTACAAATCCCATCCCTTTTTTAATAATTAAAGAAAAGTTTAAAGTAACATCTTCATTTAAAGTTGCTATATAAGTTTCCGGAGTTACAACTTCAACTTTATCATTACTTAAATCTTTTCCATATAACTCTTTTGGACCTTCAAAATTATAACTAACTTCTACTTCTTCTACAGAATCAGTAATTCTAAATCTAACATTTTTTAAGTTAATAATGAAAGTAGCTACATCTTCAAGCACACCTTTGATTGAATCAAATTCGTGAGCAACACCCTCAATTTTAATAGCTATTGGTGCATACCCTATTGTACTTGCTAATAACACTCTTCTAATAGGATGGGCAAGAGTAATTCCATACCCTCTTTCAAAAGGATATACTTCAACTCTTGCTTTATTTCCCTCTACCTCTACATCAAGTTTATTAGGAACTAATAGTTTTGTTTTTATTTTATTCATTTTTTACCCTTATTTAGAGTATAGCTCAACGATTAATCTCTCTTCAACTGGAATTTTTACTTCATCTCTATTTGGAATTCTTGTAAAGATACCGAATAATTTTTCTTTATCTACATCTACCCAATCAACAATACCTGTTTGATTTGTAAGTTCAATACTTCTTTGAATTTGAACATTATTTTTAGATTTTTCTTTAATTTCAATTTTTTGTCCAGGTTTTACTCTATATGATGGGATATTTACTCTTTTTCCATCTACAAGAATATGTCCATGAGTTACTAATTGTCTTGCAAATCTTCTTGTAGTCGCAAATCCCATTCTATAAACTACATTATCAAGTCTTGTTTCAAGTAAAGCAATTAAATTTTCCCCAGTGTTTCCTTCCTGTCTATTTGCTTCTTTAAATAGATTTCTAAATTGTTTTTCAGAAACACCATAAATAAATTTTGCTTTCTGTTTTTCATTTAATTGTAATCCATATTCAGAAACTTTTTTTCTTCTTTGTCCATGTTGTCCTGGTCCATAAGGTCTTTTTTCAAGTGCTGATTTTCCAGCTAATCTTCTTTCACCTTTTAAATTAAGACTAACTCCGAATCTTCTTTCAATCTTTTCTACCGGTCCTCTATATCTTGCCATCGTTAAACCCTTCTTCTTTTTGGAGGTCTACATCCGTTATGTGGTAACGGAGTAATATCTTTCATCCATAAAACTTTAATTCCTTCTGTTGCTCCAACAGTTTTAACAGCAGTATCTCTACCACCACCTGGACCTTGAACTTTAATTCCAACCTCTTTTAGTCCATGCTCTTTTGCTTTTGCCATTGCATCTTCAACTGCTTGTTGAGCTGCAAATGGAGTTGATTTTTTACTACCTTTAAATCCTAATGCTCCTGCACTACTCCAAGCAATAACATTTCCCATTGTATCTGTAATAGTAATAACTGTATTATTAAATGTAGCCGCTATATAAACAATTCCGCTACCTATATTTTTTTTAACTACTCTTTTTTTTATTTTTCTTTTAGCCATCTATTCACCTTTACTTAGCTTTTGAACCAACAGTTTTTTTCTTACCTTTTCTTGTTCTTGCATTAGTTTTAGACTTTTGACCTCTTACTGGAAGCCCTTTTCTATGTCTTAAACCTCTGTAACAACCTAAATCCATAAGTTCTTTGATATTCATTTGAACCTGTTTTCTTAAATCACCCTCTACAATATAATTGTTTTGAATCTCTTTATTAATTGCTGCAATTTCATCTTCTGTAAGTTCATAAGTTCTTTTATCTGGATTAACACCAGTTGCAGCTAAAATATCTTTTGAAAATTTTGGACCAATTCCATAAATATATCTTAAAGCAAATTCAATTTTTTTGTTTTTTGGTAAATCTACCCCTGCAATTCTCGCCATTGATTATCCTTGTCTTTGTTTATGTCTTGGATTTTCGCAGATTACTCTAACGATACCTTTTCTTTTTACAACTTTACATTTTGGACAAATTTTTTTTACTGATGCTCTAACTTTCATTTTGTCTCCTAATTATTTTTAACCCCACTACATAGGCTTTTTGAAAATCAGCCAACTCTTTACAAAAATAAATTTTTTTTGCAAAAAGTTCTTCTTGCAGTTTTGGGGGAATGAATTATATCATAATTTAACTAAATTTTCAATACTAAATAACCATGCTTTAAAAATAAAAAAAGGGAAGAAAAGAAAAAGTTTATTCTATTTCATTTGTATTATAAGAAACTTTTCTTTCTCCATGGAAGAACATACCTGTTCCAACTGGCACAACTCTACCAAGAACGATATTTTCTTTAAAATCTTCAAGATAATCAAATTTTCCTGCTAAACTTGCTTCTGTTAAAACTTTTGTTGTCTCTTGGAAAGAAGCTGCTGAAATTACTGAATCACTACTAATTGCTGCTCTTGTAATACCTACCAAAGTAGGTTCAGCAATTGCTGGTTCTCCTCCAAGTTTTATAATTCTATTATTCTCTTCATTAAATCTTCTTTTTGATACTATATCCCCCTCAATAAATTTAGTATCTCCACTATCAACAATTTTTACTTGTCTTAACATTTGATTAATAATCAATTCAATATGTTTATCGTTGATATTTACCTCTTGTCCTCTATATACTTTTTGAACTTCGGCAATAATATATTGTTGAAGTGCTTTCTCTCCAAGTATTCTTAAAATATCTGCTCCATTGATATTACCATCTGTTAATCTTTCACCAGCATGAATAAACTCATCTTCATGAACTAAAATTTCTCTATCATTTGGAATAATATATTCATGTGTTGTTCCATGCTCTGTTGTTAAAATAATTTTCTGTTTCCCTCTAACTTTTTTACCAAAAGTAACAACTCCATCAACATCTGCTAAAATTGCCGGTGATTTTGATTTTCTTGCTTCAAATAATTCACTAACTCTCGGAAGACCTCCTGTAATATCACTTGATTTTTTAGCTGCTTTTGGAACTTTTGCTAAAATATCCCCTTGATTAACTCTATCACCCTGTTTTACTTGAATAATTGTTTTAGATTCAAGTTTATATGTAAAAATTTTACCACTATCATTTACAAGTATTATTTTAGGTTCATATCCTTGAATGTAATCTTTAACAGTAATTCTTGTTTCACCACTTGTATCATCATACTGCTCAATAATTGTTACTCCATCAATAATATCTTCAAAATGAATAACTCCATTATCTTCTGCTAAAATAGGATTTGCAAAAGGATCCCATTCAACAATAACTTTTTCATCTTTATTGATAGGCTCACTAACAATATCTCCTGCTTTAACTATACTATTTTCAGCAATTAAAATTCTACTTCCTCTTACAATATAGTGTCTTTCTGCTTCTCTATCATTTTCATCAATAATTAAAGCAAATACCCCTTTATAATCTATTTCATCACCAACTTTAACATCTATCGGTTCTAAATAATCCCCATTCAATTTAAAGTATTTTATAATTCCATTTAATCCAACTTTAATCTCTACTGGAACCGGTTCATTATCTTGAACAAATAATTCTGCCCCATAAGGGATTCTTTCCGGTACATTCCACCCCTCTTTAATTACTTCAACAATAGTATCTTCTGCTTCTATTGCTTTACCTTCAACTGGAATATAAAGTTTTCCTTCAAGTTTTCCACTAATTCCAGCAAGTTCTGTTTTTTTAGCAACATCTCCTTTTCTTAAAGCAAATCTTTTTGTTTTTGTTTCAGATTTTAATGTAATAATTACCTCTTCGTGATGAGTTTCTACAGAAACAAATCCTGAAAAAGGTGCTTTAATTTTTGGTTCAACTAATAGAATAGATGCATTTCTTCTATTTGCTATTACTTTTTTACCATTTTGATTATAAGTATCAATGTTATAAAATCTAATATACCCCTCTTTTTTAACAACTATTTGTCTCTCCTCTTGTGTTGAACCTGCAACCCCACCGGCATGGAATGTTCTAAGTGTCAATTGAGTTCCTGGCTCACCAATTGATTGAGCAGCAATAATTCCAACTGCTTCACCCGGTTTTACAAGTCTTCCTTCTCCAAGATTTAATCCATAACATTTAGAACAGATTCCTTTTGGTGCCTTACAAGTAAGTGCAGTTCTAATTTTTACACTTTTAACCCCTTTTAATACTATATCTTTTGCTTTCTCCTCATCAATTAAAGTCCCTTCTGCATAAAGAATCTCATTTGAAATAGGGTCATAAACATCTTCACTTAAAACTCTTCCTGTAATTCTATCTTCAAGTCCTTCAAGTAGAGTCTCTTTATCTTTAATTTCACTAACCTCAATCCCTTCGTGAGTTTTACAATCATACATTGTAACTTTATAATTTTGAGAAACATCTACAAGTTTTCTTGTTAAATATCCTGCATTTGCTGTTTTAAGTGCTGTATCAGCAAGCCCTTTTCTTGCTCCGTGTGTAGAAATAAAGTATTCTAATACATTTAATCCATCTTTAAATGATGAAATAATAGGAGTTTCAATAATTTCACCATTTGGTTTTGCCATTAATCCCCTCATACCTGAAAGCTGTCTAATTTGGTTTTTAGAACCTCTTGCCCCAGAATCAGCCATCATATGAATAGAATTAAACCCTTCTTTATCAGATTTCATTAACTCCATCAATCTATCAGTCAATTTATTATTTGTTTGAGTCCAAATATCAACAATTTTATTATATCTTTCTTGGTCTGTTAAAAGCCCTTTTTTATATTGATTTTGAAGTTCTACAACTCTTTTTTTACTCTCTTCAATAAGTTGTTGTTTCTCTTCTGGAACAATAATATCAGCTGCTCCAATACTAACCCCTGCTTCTGTTGAGTATTTATAACCTATATCTTTTAAACTATCAAGGAAAGAAGCAGTTACTTCTAATCCACCTTTTTTATATACATAATCAGCAAGAGTTCCTATATCTTTTTTCTTCATTACCTTATTAAACATTTCAATAGGAACAAAATCTGGACAGATTGAACCGATTACAACTCTACCTGGTGTAGTTTCAACTATTTTTCCTCTTAATTTTGTTTTAATTTTTGCATGAATATCAATACTTCCATTTGCAAAAGCTTGAAGCACTTCATTCTCATTTGCAAAAAGTTTATGTTCCCCTTTTACTCCATTTTTAATTAAAGATAGATAATAGATACCTAATACCATATCTTGCGAAGGAACTGCAATAGTTTTACCACTTGCAGGAAGTAGAATGTTCATACTACTCAACATTAAAAGTTTTGCTTCTGCAATTGCTTCTTGACTTAAAGGAACATGCACTGCCATCTGGTCACCATCAAAGTCAGCATTGAAAGCAGCACAAACTAATGGGTGTAATCTAATTGCTTTACCATCAATTAAAACCGGATGGAAAGCTTGAATTGATAATTTATGAAGTGTTGGAGCTCTGTTTAATAATACAGGATGCCCCTCAACTACTTCTTGTAAGCATTCCCAAACTTCATTAGTTTCATTTTCAATCATTCTTTTTGCTTGTTTAATAGTTGTCGCATACCCTTTTTCTTCAAGTTTTGCCATTAAATGAGGTTTGAAAAGTTCAAGTGCCATCTTTTTAGGAAGCCCACACTGGTCCATTCTTAAATTTGGTCCAACAACGATAACAGACCTTCCAGAGAAATCAACCCTTTTTCCAAGTAAGTTTTGTCTAAATCTTCCAGATTTTCCTTTAATAAGTTCTGATAAAGATTTTAAAGGTCTTTTATTTGCTCCTTTTACAGAATTCCCTCTTCTACCATTATCAAATAAAGCATCAACTGCTTCTTGTAACATTCTTTTTTCATTTCTAATAATAATTTCTGGTGCATCAAGTTCTAAAAGTCTTTTTAATCTTTGATTTCTGTTGATAACCCTTCTATATAAGTCATTTACATCAGATACAGCAAATTTACCCCCATCAAGAGCAACTAATGGTCTTAAATCTGGCGGTAATACCGGTATAACTTTTAAAATCATCCATTCCGGTTTATTATCTGAATTTAAAAGAGATTCAACAATTTTCAATTTTTTAATAATATCTTTTTTTCTACTTGCTGATTTTGTTGTTTTTAACTCATTTTTTAATTCATCATACATTTCAGGAAGATCTAACTCTTCAAGCATTTTTCTAATAATTTCAGCACCCATTTCAGCATAGAAACCATCTTCACCATAAATATCATTAAGTTTTCTATAATCATCTTCTGCTAAAACATCACCTCTTTTTACTGGTGCTTCTCCAGCAGAATAAACAACATAAGCTTCATAATAAAGCACTCTTTCAAGGTCTTTCATTTTTATACCAAGAAGAGTTCCTATTCTACTTGGAAGATTTGAAACATACCAAATATGGGCAACAGGTGAAACAAGTTCAATATGTCCCATTCTTTCTCTTCTAACTTTTGCTGTTGTTACTTCAACTCCACATTTTTCACAAACAACACCTTTATATCTCATCTTTTTATATTTACCGCAAAGACACTCATAATCATTTATAGGACCAAAAATTTTAGCACAGAAGAGACCATCTCTTTCTGGCTTTAAAGTTCTATAATTTATAGTTTCCGGTTTTTTAACTTCCCCTTTACTCCAAGATAAAATTTTTTCAGGAGAAGCAATCTGAACAGATAAAGCATCAATATCTTTTGGTCTTCCCTCATTTAAATCAATTTTAATTAAATTTTTACTCATCTTCATCACCTTTTTTATAAAACTCCATATCTACACAAAGTGCTTTTAACTCTTTTGTTAATACAAAGAATGTCTCACTTAAACCAGTTTCAGGCACATTCTCCCCTTTTGTTAAAGCACGATAAGCAGCATTTCTACCATCAATATCATCAGATTTAGTTGTTAGCATCTCTTTTAAGTTTGCACTTGCTCCATAAGCTTCTAAAGCCCAAACTTCCATTTCTCCAAATCTTTGACCTCCAAATAGAGCTTTTCCTCCAACCGGTTGTTGAGTAATTAAAGAGTATGGTCCAGTACTTCTAGCATGCATTTTTTCATCAACTAAATGATGAAGTTTAAGCATATACATATAACCAACATTTACTCTCTCTTTTAATTTTTCACCTGTTCTTCCATCATAAAGTTCAACTTTTCCATCTTCCGGTATTCCAGCCATATCAAAAAGTTTTTTAAACTCTTCATCATTTACCCCCTCAAATGAAGGAGTTGCCATTTTTACACCTTTTGCCCAATCTCTTGCATATTTTAAAAGTTGCTCATTACTTAAACTATCGATAAATTCAGCATATTTTTCACCAAATTTAGCAACTTTTACAATCTCTTTCATTTTATTTCTTAATTTTTCAATATAATCTTCTGTTTTTTCATCAAAAATTGCTTGAATTTGCTCACCAAGTTTTTTACCTACAAGCCCAAGATGAACTTCAAGAATCTGACCGATATTCATTCTTGATGGAACTCCAAGAGGATTTAAAATAACATCAACTGTTCTTCCATCTTTCATATAAGGTAAATCTTCTCTCGGAACGATATTTGAAACAATACCTTTGTTTCCGTGTCTTCCTGCCATTTTATCCCCAACTTTAAGTTTTCTCTTAGTTGCAATATAAACTTTTACTTTTTTAGCAACTCCATTTGGCAGAATATCATCTCTTTCAAGAATTTCAAGTTTCTCTTCATAATCATTTCTAATTCTTTCTTTCTCTTTTTGGAATCTATTTTTTATCTCTTCAAATCTATTTTTTACTTCCGTTTCATAATTTTCAACAGTTGCTAATAATAAAAATTTATTCATATTTCTTAAAACATCTACTGGAATTTTTGAACCTGCTTCATATGAATTTCCAGCTATTGAAACAGATTTTATAAGTTCATTATTTGATAAAAGTGAAGTTAATGCTAAAACCTCTTCTCTATCAATAATTGAAAGTTTATTTTCATAATCCTCTTTTAATTGATTTTTCTCCTCTTCATAAGCTGCTTTTGCTCTCTCATCCTGTTCGTAACCTTTTTTAGTAAATACTTTTACATCAATTACAACACCTTCCATAGAAGCTTTTGCTCTTAAAGAGGAATCTACAACATGCCCTGATTTTTCACCAAATATATTTCTAATAAGTCTCTCTTCCGGAGTTGGTTTTACTTCCCCTTTTGGAGAAACTTTTCCAACCATAATCATACCAGGTTTGATATAAGTTCCAATTTTAACAATACCACTTTCATCTAAATGCTCTAAACTATCCTCTTTTACACCTGGAATCTGTTTTGTAATCTCTTCAACACCATGTTTAGTTTCTCTTGCTTCTACCTCTTTTTCATAAATATGAATAGAAGTATAAACATCATCTTTTAAAATTCTTTCACTAATAACAATAGCATCCTCAAAGTTATATCCATTCCATGGCATAAAAGCTACAAGCATATTTTTACCTACTGCTAATTCCCCTTGGTCCATATTACTTCCATCAGCAATAACTTGACCTTTTTCAATTTTATCACCAACTCTTACAATAGGTTTTTGGTCAAAAGCAGTATTTTGATTTGTTCTCATAAATTTATCAAGTTTATAGTGGTCAATAAATGGACCATTTTCATCTTCACCTAAAATATAGATATTTTTTGAATCAACTTTCTGAACAATACCACCCCTTTTTGCTTTTACAATCTGCCAAGCATCTCTTGCTACATATTTCTCCATACCTGTCCCAACAATTGGTGCTTCACTTGTTAGAAGTGGAACTCCCTGTCTCTGCATGTTTGAACCCATTAAAGCTCTATTAGCATCGTTATGTTCAAGGAATGGAATAAGTCCGGCAGCAACCCCAATAATCATTTTTGGAGATAAATCATATAAATCTACTTCATTTTTACCAACTAAAAGTATTTCTCCATCTTTTCTTGCTTCTATTAATTCTTCAACAATTTCTCCATTCTCATCCAATTTTGTTGAAGCTGGTGCAATAACTTTTCCCTCTTCTTGTGTTGCAGTTATATAGATAATTTCATCAGTAATTTTTCCATTTTTTACAACTTTATATGGAGCTTCTATAAATCCATGCTCATTTACTTTTGCATAAGTTGAAAGTGTATTGATAAGTCCAATGTTCTGACCTTCTGGTGTTTCAATTGGACAAATTCTTCCATAATGAGTTGGATGAACATCCCTTACTTCAAAACTTGCTCTCTCTTTTGTAATACCCCCCTCACCAAGTGCTGAAAGTCTTCTTTTATGAGTAACTTCACTTAAAGGGTTTGTTTGGTCCATAAATTGAGATAATGCTCCTGTTGCAAAAAAATCTAAAATTGTGCTTGAAATAAGTTTTGTATTTATTAACTCCATTGGCATAAGTTCATTAAGATTTGTAATAGTTCCCATTTTATCACGAATTGCTTTTTGCATTCTTACAAGCCCTTCGTGAAGTTTATTTGAAAGTAATTCACCAATAGCTCTAATTCTTCTATTTCCTAAATGGTCTCTATCATCAATATGACCTCTACCATTTTTTACACCAATTAAATACTGAATAGTTCTAATTAAATCTTGATGTGTTAAAATTGTAATATCTTCATTTATATCTAACCCAAGTTTATGATTCATTTTCATTCTACCAACTTTTGTTAAATCATATCTTTCTGGGTCAAAAAACATCTTTTCTATTAACTCTTCTGCGGCATTTAATGGAGCTGGTTCTCCCGGTTTCATAACTTTATGAATTCTAATTTTTGCTAAATCATTTTCATCTTCTAACTCTTCTGTATGTTTTAATAATTTTAAAGTATCTAAATCTTGAATAAATGAATTGATAATTGAAGAATCTACTCCTTCTACTAAATCATTTACAATATAAAACTCTTCTGTTCCTGTTTCAATAATTTTCTTTAATCTTGTTTCAGTTAATTGAGTTAAAGTATCATAAATTACCTCTCCTGTTACTCCATCAATAACCGGATTTGCTAAATATCTTTCTAATAAAATTTCTATAGGATATTTAATCCAGTCTAACCCTTCCTCTTTTAATCTATTTGCTTTTCTTTTTGTAAGTCTTTTTCCAGCTGATATAATTAAATTTCCATCTTTATCTTCTATATTAAACTGAACTCTTCCCTCTAATTCTTCTGGATTAAAAGGCATTAAAAATTGATTATTTTCAATTTTAATTTTTGTAATAGGATAAAATAGTTTTAAAATATCCTCTTTTGAATATCCTAAAGCTCTTAATAAAATTGTTACAGGAACTTTTCTTCTTTTGTTAATTCTTACAAAAAGTGTATCTTTTACATCATATTCAAAATAGATCCAACTTCCTCTATCTGGAATAATTTGTGCTGAATATAAAAGTTTTTGAGAATCTTTTGCAGTATCTTTTTTAAAAATTACACCTGGACTTCTGTGTAACTGATTTACAACTACTCTTTCAACCCCATTGATAATAAAACTTGTTCTATCTGTCATTAAAGGGATATCTCTAATATAAAGAGTTTGCTCTTTTATATCTTTAATACCAATTTTTTCACCTGTTTTTTCATCTCTTTCGTGAAGAATAAGTCTAACTTTTATTTTCATAGGAATTGAATAAGTTAATCCCTTTTCCATACACTCCCTAATTGTATATTTAGGAGTTCCAAACTCTGATTCTACATATTCAAGTGTCAATTTATTATGTCCATCGTGAATAGGAAAAATTGATTTAAATACTTTATCAATCCCACTATTTTTAGCATTTTTAACATTTAAAAAAGATTCAAAACTACTCTGTTGAAGTTGTAATAAATTAGGAATATCTAAAACTTGAGGAATTTTTGAAAAGTCTAATCTTAATCTATTTGCTGCTTTTATCTGATTTAACATAGGCCCTACCTTGTAGATTATTGTGATATTGTTTTTTTTATGCGGATTTTTTTATCTGTTTTAATATCCCCAAAAAAGGGAAAAAATTCCACTAACAAAGTGGATTATTTAATTTCAACTGTTGCACCAGCTTCTTCTAATTGAGCTTTAAGTGCTTCTGCATCTTCTTTAGAGATTGCTTCTTTAATTGTTGTTGGTGCTTCATCAACTGCTGCTTTTGCTTCTTTTAATCCTAATCCAGTAGCTGCTCTAACTACTTTAATTACATTGATTTTTTTAGCACCAGCATCTTTTAAGATAACATCAAATTCAGTTTTTTCTTCTGCTGCTTCACCACCAGCTGCTCCAGCTCCTGCAACTACTGTTGGTTGTGCACTAACTTCAAATTTTTCTTCAAAAGCTTTTACTAACTCATTTAATTCTTTAACTGTTAAACCTTCAATTGTTTCTAAAATTTGTTCAATTGTACATGCCATAATTTATTCCTCCTCTGATTTTTTTTCTATTAAATTTTGTAATCCAAAAGCAAATTTTGTAAGTGGTGCTTTCATCATATAAGCAACCATTCCAAGTAATTCATCTTTTGTTGGTAATTTAGATACTTCAATTACATATTCAGCATCTTTAACTTCACCTTCAATAACAGCACTTTTTACTTTAAAAGCATCTTTATGGTCTGTTGCATGTTTTACAACTAATTTAGCTAAAGTAATTTGGTCTTCTCCCCAAATGAAGATATTATTTTCTTCAAATGAAGTTTCAATACCATTATTTGCCAAAGCAAGTTTTGCTAAATTATTTTTTACAACTCTAACTTTACCACCTGCTTCTCTAACAGCATTTCTTAAAGATTCAAGCTCTTTATGAGTAGAACCTTTATAATCACAAACATAGATATTAGTATCTTTTGTGAATTCTGCTGTTAATTCTTCTACTACTTGATATTTTTTAGCTTTATTCAAATTTTTTTCCTCCTTTCCGACTGGAAAAAACCTCGGTAGGAAATTAAGGCTTCGCCACCTACTTTCTTCAGTCTAAGATTAAACATAATATAAAATTATATCAAAATTATTTCATATCCATAACTTCTGCCGTATCTAAATTTAGAGACGGAGACATAGTTAAAGAAACCGCTGCTTTTTGAATATATTTTCCTTTTGCAGTTGCTGGTTTCATTTTATTTATTTTTTCTATAAATGCTCTTGCATTCTCTTTCAATTGCTCTACTGAAAAAGATACTTTACCAATTCCAGCATGCATATTACCTTTTTTATCTACTCTAAAATTAACTTGCCCAGCTTTTGCATTTTTTACTGCTCCTGCTACATCCATTGTAACAGTTCCAGTTTTAGGATTTGGCATAAGTCCTTTTGGTCCAAGGATTCTACCAAGTCTTCCTAATTGTCCCATCATATCTGGTGTAGCAATTAAGATATCAAAATTGATATTTCCATTTTTTATATCTTCTGCTAAATCTTCAAATCCAACAATATCTGCACCTGCATTTTTTGCTTCATCAGCTTTTGCACCTTTTGCAAATACTGCTACCTTAACCTCTTTACCTGTTCCATTAGGTAAAACTACACTACCTCTAATCATTTGGTCAGCATGTCTTGGATCTACTCCAAGTTTTAAAGCAATTTCAACAGTTTCATCAAATTTTGCTGACTTTAATTCTTTAATTTTTTCAAATGCTTCATCAAATGAATACACATCTTTATCAATTTTCTTTAATAATTCAGCATATCTTTTAGACACTTTTTTCATTCTTTCTCCTCGCATATTTTGCTTCCACAAAATAGTGGTGTTTTAATTTTAATCAACGATTTCAATTCCAATACTTCTTGCAGAACCTTCAACAATTTTCATTGCTGCTTCAATATCTTTTGTATTTAAATCTGGCATTTTTTTCTCTGCAATCTCTTGAACTTGTGCTTTTGTAAGTTTTCCAACTTTATTTTTTAAAGGATTATCACTTCCTTTTTGAATTCCAGCAGCTTTTTTAATAAAATCTGTTACTGGTGGTTGTTTTGTAACAAATGTAAAACTTTTATCTGAATAAACAGTGATAATTACAGGAATGTTAAATCCCATCATATCTTTTGTTTTTTCATTAAATGCTTTACAAAATTCCATAATGTTAATACCTCTTTGTCCTAATGCTGGACCTACCGGAGGTGATGGATTTGCTTTACCAGCAGGGATTTGTAATTTTAATTCTCCCGTTACTTTTTTTGCCATTTTAAATTCCTTTCTATATTATTTTTTCCACTTGTGTATGAGCTATTTCAACCGGTGTGCTTCTACCAAAAATAGTTACATTTAGTTTCAGCTTCCCTTGAAGTAAATCATACTCTTCAACTGTTCCAGTAAAGTTTGCAAATGGACCTTCTACTATTCTAACCGTTTCACCATGAGCAAACGAAATTTTTGGTTTTGGTGCTGATTTTTGTTGTGCTTTTTGGATAATTAAATCAATATCCGATTTTGATAATGGTGTTGGCTTTTTAGATTCACCAATGAATCCACCAACTTTTGGAAGAGATTGTATCTTTTGCCATAATTGTACATTTTTTGATAAATCTTCAACTTCAATAAAAACATATCCTGGATAAATACATCTTTCTGTTATCTTTTTTTTACCATTTTTAATATCAATAACCTCTTCTGTTGGAACAATAATATCCCCTAATTTATCTTTCCAACCTAATTCAGTTAACATATTTGTAATAGCAAGTTTTACAGAAAGCTCACTACCGGCAAAAGTTTGAATTGCATACCATTTTTTATCTGACATATTTTTCCTTATAAAACTGATTTTAAAATTGACGACATAATTACATCAATTAAACTTAAAAATAATGATACAACAGCTACAACTACAAATACTGATATAAAAGATTGTTTTATTTCTTGTTTAGTAGGAAAAAAAACTTTTTCTATTTCTGTTTTAGCATCATTTATATATTTTTTTATCTTATTCATTCTAATCCTCTTCCAGAAATTGGTGGCAGGGGAGGAGGGACTCGAACCCACAACAGGCGGTTTTGGAGACCGCTGCTCTACCATTGGAGCTACTCCCCTAAAACTATAAATAAAATGGAGCGGGAAACGGGACTCGAACCCGCGACCCTCAGCTTGGAAGGCTGACGCTCTAGCCAACTGAGCTACTCCCGCATTCTAAAGCTATAAGCATAAAGCTCAAAGCTTAAAGCTTCATATCGTAATATGAAGTTTTAAACTTTAAGCAAAAAAGCTTTTGGCTTTTAGCCTTTAGCTTTTCGCTTTTTTAAAGTTTTGCTTCTTTATGAATAGTGTGTTTATTACACCATTTACAATATTTTTTAACTTCAAACTTTTCAGTATGAGTTTTTTTGTTTTTTGTTGTGTGGTAATTTCTTCTTTTACATTCCTCACAAGCTAAATGAATAATATCTCTCATCTAATTTCCTTTTAAATAAGGGGGAAAAAACCCTTATTCAATAATAGTTGTTACAACTCCAGCACCAACAGTTCTACCACCTTCTCTGATAGCGAATCTTGTTCCTTCTTCAAGTGCGATTGGAGCGATTAGTTCAACAGTCATTTTTACATTATCCCCTGGCATTACCATTTCAACACCTTCTGGTAAAGTGATGCTTCCAGTAACATCAGTTGTTCTAATATAGAATTGTGGTCTATATCCATTAAAGAATGGTTTATGTCTTCCACCCTCTTCTTTTGTTAATGCATAAACTTCTGCTTCAAATTTAGTATGAGGAGTAATTGTTCCTGGTTTAGCTAAAACTTGTCCTCTTTCAACTTCATCTTTTTTAATACCTCTTAATAATACCCCACAGTTGTCACCAGCTTCTGCTTTGTCAAGTTCTTTTCTAAACATTTCAATACCAGTTACAGTTGTTTTTTGAGTTTCTTTAAATCCAACGATTTCAACTTCTTCACCAACAGTTAAAGTTCCTCTTTCAACTCTTCCTGTTACAACTGTTCCTCTTCCTGAAATTGAGAATACATCTTCAATTGGCATTAAGAAATCTTTTTCAGTATCTCTTTCTGGTGTTGGAATATATTCATCAACAGCATCCATAAGTGCTAAAATATCTTTTGACCATTCACCTAATTGACCAGCTTTTACTTCTTCTAAAGCTTGGAAAGCTGAACCAGCAATTACTGGAGTATCATCACCTGGGAATTCATACTCAGTTAAAAGTTCTCTAATTTCCATTTCAACTAATTCTAATAATTCTTCATCATCAACTAAGTCTTTTTTGTTCATAAATACAACGATATATGGAACACCAACTTGTCTTGATAATAAGATGTGCTCTCTTGTTTGAGGCATAGGACCATCAGTTGCAGCAACAACTAAGATAGCTCCATCCATTTGAGCAGCACCAGTAATCATATTTTTAACATAGTCAGCAT
>Ga0256828_1000614_pt1 | contig 23433 bp, 17 predicted proteins | sample CV88metaG_FD_185993 | JGI IMG/M metagenome (GOLD analysis project Ga0256828, IMG submission 185993) | Hydrothermal vent microbial communities from East Pacific Rise, Pacific Ocean - CV88 | ecosystem: Environmental > Aquatic > Marine > Hydrothermal vents | place: Pacific Ocean: East Pacific Rise...
GAATACCTCTTTAAAATATAAAAGTTTGAAAAGTACAGTAACAGGACAAACCTGCTACTGTAAAATGAAGATGTATTAAAGATTATAACTACTGTAATAATCTCATAACATTTTGTTGTACTGCATTGGCTTGACTCATAGCATATGAACCAGATTGTGCAAGTAGATTGTGTTTTGAGAAGTTTGCACTCTCAGCCGCAAAGTCAACATCACGAATTTGTGATTCAGCTGCTGTAATATTTACCTGTGTTACAGAGATATTTCTTACAGTTGATTCAAGTTGATTCTGTGCAGAACCAAGGTTTGAACGTAAGCTGTCAACAATTTTCATAGCACTGTCCATCATAGAGATAATTGTCTCTGCTGAATCTTGTGTACTTAATGTTGTAATATCATTTGCTAACACATCTGATGTTCTTACACCACTGATTGTTGTATCTGTTGTTTCACCTGCGTATGCACCAACATGGAATTTATAATCAGTTGTTGAAGCTAATAATTGTTTTCCATTGAATTTTGTCTCAGATGCAATGTGATTTAACTCACTTACAAGTCTCGCCATCTCATCACCAATGTATGAACGAGAATCTGTATCTTGTGTATCATTGGCACCTTGAACTGCTAGTGTACGAATTCTGTTAAGAATGTTTGTATACTCCTCAAGTGCACCATCTGCTGTCTGAATAAGACCCATACCATCGTTCGCATTTCTTATCGCTTGACCTAAACCGTTAGACTGTGCTGAAAGTTTATTTGCAATTGAAAGTCCAGATGAGTCATCCGCAGCTTTGTTGATACGAAGACCTGATGATAATGCCGCTAAACTTTTATCTAAAGCAACATTATTATTACTTGAGTACATATGCGCGTTCATTGCCGCTACGTTTGTATTTATTCTAAAACCCATAATAAATCCTTTTCTATGGAAGAGCCTTACGCCCTTTTTAATTTTTATATCTTGGGGCTTCCTTGCCCTAGATGTAAATAATATCGTCACCAAAAAAAATAACTTTAGAAATTTAGAAAAAATTTTATAGTTTTTCTTTTTTAAACTTTTTTAGATACACTTCCACAATCAAAAAACAAAATGACTATACTATATAATAGGAAAACTATTTGAACTTAATTATCGTCGAATCACCAGCAAAAGCTCGTACAATTAAAAACTTTTTAGGTAAAGGGTATGATGTTATCGCATCTAAAGGGCACATCAGAGACCTTCCAAAATCTCGCTTTGGTATCACTATAGATGAGGAAACTCATGAACTCATACCAAAATATTCTGTAGCAAAAGAGAATGCTCCTACAGTCAAAGAGATCAAAGAAAAAGCGAAAAAAGCAGATACTATCTATATCGCGACCGATGAGGACCGTGAAGGGGAAGCTATAGGATGGCACATCGCCCATGCTATCAAAAAAGACCCAGCAGAACTCCCTCGAATTGTGTTTCATGAGATTACAAAAACAGCGATCAACCATGCTCTTGAATCAGCACGCCATATAGATATGGATATGGTTAATGCTCAACAGGCTCGCCGTCTTCTTGATAGAATCGTAGGGTATAAACTCTCTCCTCTTTTAAGTTCAAAAATACAAAAAGGGCTCAGTGGTGGTCGTGTACAATCTTCAACTCTTAAACTTGTTGTTGATAGAGAAAGAGAGATAAAAGCTTTTATCCCTCAAGAGTACTGGACAATAAACACACAGTTTAAAACAAATATAGACGCCAACCTTATCAAGCACAAAGATAAAAAACTCTCAAAACTCTCTATAGAGAACAAAGAGCAAGCCCAAGCGATTACAACAAGTGTGGAAAATGACAACTTTGTTATAGCAAAAATCGAAACAAAACAAAGAAAAAGCTCAACACCACCACCATTTATGACATCGACACTGCAACAAACAGCATCAAGTAAACTCGGATTTAGCCCTAAAAAAACAATGATGATTGCACAAACACTCTATGAGGGTGTCAAAACTCCAGATGGCACTTCAGGGGTTATCACCTATATGAGAACAGACTCCCTTAACCTTGCAAAAGAGGCTGTAGGTGCAGTTCGTGGCATTATAGAAAGTAGATTTGGGGAAAAATATCTTCCTAAAAAACCAAAATTCTATACAAAAAAATCTAAAGGTGCCCAAGAAGCTCACGAAGCGATTCGTCCAACAATGTTACAATTCACACCAGAAGTAGCAGTAAAATACCTCAAACCTGATGAGATAAAACTCTATCGTCTTATCTATGAAAGATTTATGGCATGTCAAATGGAAGATGCTGTATTTGAACAGCAAAGTATCATCTTTCAAGGTCAAGAAAATGAATACCGTGCAAGTGGTAGAAAGCTTCTTTTTGATGGTTTTTATGCTGTTACGGGAACAGAGGACAAAGACAAACTTCTTCCAACACTTAAAGAGGGTGATAAAGCGGAAATTCAAACTGTTAAACCTGAACAACATTTTACAGAGCCACCATCTCGCTATTCAGAAGCAAGTTTAATTAAAAAACTGGAATCTGAAGGGGTAGGAAGACCATCGACTTATGCTCCAACCATTGCAACACTTACAAACCGTACTTATGTTACGATAGAGAAAAAACAGATTATTCCTACAGAAGTCGCTTTTACTGTAACAGAAATTTTAGAAAAGCACTTTCCTAACATTGTAGATATCAACTTTACAGCAACAATGGAAGAGAAACTCGATGAGATTGCAGAGGGGAAAGAGGATTGGCAAAAACTTCTTGCAGATTTCTATGAAAGTTTTATGAAACAGATAGAAGAGGGAAAAGAGAAAATTGTCTCTTTAAAAATAGCAAAACCTCTTGGAAGAAACTGTCCAAAATGTGGTAGTGAACTCCTTTTACGTTCAGGTCGTTTCGGACACTTTATCGCATGTAGTGGTTTCCCTAAATGTAAATATACAGAACAATGTGACGAAGAGGGAAATAAAGTAGAGAAAAAAGAGGAAGTAGCTGACGATAAATGTGAAAAATGTGGCGCAGATATGATTGTTAAAAATGGTCGTAATGGTCAGTTTCTTGCATGTTCAAATTATCCTGATTGTAAAAATACAAAGAGTATTCAAGTTGAAGAGAAAATCAGTAAAACTCCATGCCCTGACTGTGGTGGAAAAATCAGCCTGAAAAATTCTCGAAGAGGTCCTTTTTGGGGATGTGAAAACTACCCTGATTGTAAATTTATCTCTAAATTTGAACCAACAACTATCAAATGTAAAGAGAAAGGGTGTAATGGTGTTTTAGCACCTCGTACCTTTAGAAATAAAGAAGTTTATGAGTGTGTCAAATGTAAAGCACGAACACCTCGTGAAGAGATTGATGCAGAGCAGTAGAGTTTAAATGAAAATAGGCATTCTTTCAGATACACATACAAAAGTCAATCTTACAAAAATAACGATAGATTTTCTACTTGAACAAGGGGTAGAGTTTCTCATTCACGCAGGAGATATTGTAGAGCCTGAGATTTTAGAACTTTTAGCACACAGTGGTGTGCGTTATGTTGCTGTATATGGCAACAACGATGCACACCTTGTAAAGTACCATAATGACTATAATCTTGTGCAAGAGCCTCATTACTTTAAACTTGCAGGAACAACCTTTAAACTAATGCACCTTCCATTTTATATGACACCAGATGCTGAAGTGGTTATTTTTGGACATACACATCAATTTGAAGTGGAATTTACAAAAGGAACCCTCTATCTAAACTCTGGTGAGGTATGTGCAAGAAGTAAACCTCTGAGTGAATGTGTTGTACTTGAAGTCAAAGAAAAAAACTTACATGTAGAGTATTTTACACGTAAAAAAGATAAGAAATACAAACTTAAAGAGAGTTTTAAATATAAAAGGCAACGATGATGAATAAAACTATATTTTTATGCTCTATTTGTAACATAAACAGTGGTACATGTAAAGAGGATTGTAAATTCTGCTCCCAAAGTGTTCGCTATAAAGCAGATATACAGCGATATAAGCACAAACCTATGGAGGAGATAAAAAAAGAAGCTCTTATGGCTCAAGAAAACGGAGCTTTAGGCTTCTGCCTTGTTACAGCTGATAAAGGGCTCAATGATAAAACTCTTGAGTTTGTATGTAATGTTGCCAAAGAGGTACAACAAGTAGCTCCAAAACTACGCCTTATTGGGTGTAATGGTACAGCAACGGTTGAGCAACTCAAAGAGCTTAAAAAAGCTGGTATAAAAGCGTATAACCACAACCTTGAAACAAGTGAAGCTTTTTATCCTCAAATCTGTACAACACACCCATGGAGTGAGCGTTATGAAACATGCCAAAACGTTAATGAAGCGGGACTTGTACTGATAAGTGGTGGTATTTTTGGTCTTGGAGAATCACAAGAAGATAGAGAATCTATGCTTCATTCACTTAAAGAGCTCAACCCTACAAGTGTCCCTATCAATTTTTATCATCACAATGAAGCTTTGGAATTACAACCAAATCCATTAAATATTGAAGAAGCTCTTGGTCTTATTCGCCTTACAAGAGAGGTACTAAGTGAAGCTGAACGAATTATGGTTGCAGGGGGACGAGAACTTATGTTTGGCTCTCGACAAGAGGAAATTTTTCAAGCTGGTGCAAACTCTATCGTTATAGGCAATTACTTAACAACAGCAGGTCGAGATATGCACAAGGATTTAGCAATGCTTGCAAAACTCAACCTAGAAGTAGCAAAGAGTGTGAATTAATTTATGCATACAGCCTCAGGGGGAAATGTTGTTCTTATCATTACTATTTCACTCATCATTATGTTTTCCCCTTTTTTGGCAAAAACACTCAAACTTCCAACGACTCCTATTGAGATTATTTTAGGTTCTTTATTTGGTTATATTGGATTTTTACATGATGAAAATCTTTTTGACATTGTAGCTGAGCTTGGTTTTTTGTACCTTATGTTTATTGCAGGAACAGAGATTAATCTCAAAAACTTTCTCAAAACTCCAAAAAGTATTCTCAAAAGAACCTTTTTCTATCTTATGTTTTTGTACTTGTTTTCCTTTGCTTTTTCGATGCACTTTGCCCTTGGAAAAGTATTTATGGTACTTCTACCCCTTATCTCTGTCGGGCTTGTTGCCTCTTTGTCTAAGGAATATGGGAAAACACCTTGGTTAAGCCTTTCTATGACTGTTGGTGGGATTGGAGAGGTTGTGAGTATCTTTATTCTTACTATCACTTCAGCTGCCTTTGAGTCTGGTGTAGGGCTTGGACTCTTTCAAACGATTATGGCACTTATTGCCTTTGTGATATTTATGCTTGTACTCTTTAGAGCTATGGAGCTTCTTTTTTGGTGGTTTCCTGCTGTTTCTACAGCATTAATGCCTCATAATGATAACAAAGAACAAGATATTCGTCTCTCTATGGGAATGTTCTTTTTACTAGTTGGTGCTATGCTCTACTTACACTTAGAGCTTGCCTTTGGTGCCTTTTTAGCGGGGATGTTTATTCCTACCTTTTTTGAGCACAAACATGAACTTCCTGAAAAACTTGCTTCTTTTGGATTTGGCTTTTTAATTCCTATCTTTTTCATCCATATAGGAAGCTCTTTTGATTTGAATGCTTTAGTGATAGATGGTCTTGTGCTTAAAGCTGTTGTGATTGCTGTTGTGATGATTATTATGCGTGTTATTGCTTCGCTTGTGTTTATCAAAGAATTAGGTGCTAGAGACTCTATTTTAATGGGACTTTCACACTCTATGCCACTCACACTTCTTATCGCTATGGCAACACTTGCATTTAGTGCTCACTCTATAGATAAACTGCACTACTATGCTTTTATTTTAGCAGCCCTTTTTCAAGTTATAAGTGTTATGATTATCATTAAACTTATTTATCATATGAAAACAAAGAATGCGTTATAATTCGAAAAAAAAGAGCTCTATGAATCAAAAACTTTATATGGTTTCTCTTGGACCAGGAGATGCTACATTACTCACCTACAAAGCACTTGAAGCTTTTCGTAACTGCGATGCTATTTGTGTCCCTACAAAAAGTGCAGATAATAGCTTTTCAAAATCTATCAGTTATACCATTGTTCAAGATGCACTCAATCTTCTAAACACTTCAAAAAAAATTGTACCTGTTTACTCACCTATGCGCTTTTCACATGATGACTGGGAGAAAGAAGCTGATGTTGTCTTGCAAACACTCCAAACACATAACACAGTTTGTTTTGTAACGCTTGGAGATGCTGGTATCTACTCAAGTATATACTATCTTCTTGATATTATCAAAGAGAAAAATACCACTGTATATGAAAACTGTGAAGTTATCCCTGGTGTTACCTCTTTTAGTGCAGCAAGTGCAGAGGTGAAAAAAGCTTTATGTTTAGGAGATGAAGAGCTTCATATCAAACCAATCAATCCTCGAAAAGAGGTTACATGTACGCAAATTTTAATGCGACCAAAAATTGGAATGTCTACAGAAGTTCTTGGAGAAGGTGATTTTTACACTTTTGAAAATATGTACCTCAAAGATGCAAACACCACTCCATCAAAGATAGAAAAAGTGAAAAAATACATGACACTTTTTATCAACTTTGCCAAAAGATAGCTAGTTTATCTTTTGCCACTCCCCTTTTTCAGCACCACTTAAATCATACTTGTTTAAATAACCTCGAGGTGTCAAAACTCTTCCATCTTTTGTCAGTTTTGTTGTTGAGTTTCCTATAAGAAGTGTTGTAGACATATTCACATCTTCATTCTGCACCCCTGCTTCTATAAGTTCAGCTGAAGAGATGATTTTTATCATCTGATTTGCTCTTCCTAAATCTCTTGCTATCACAACGATACGCTCTTTTTCAAGTTTTTGTAACTGCTCTAACATCCCCTCATATGGAGCTAAACGGCTTCTGCTTTTTGGATTGTATATCGCTATGACCATATCACTATCGAGTGCATTATAAATTCTTTTTTGAATCAGCTGTGCATCGGTTAGTCTATCAGAAAGAGAAATAAGACAAAAATCTTGAGAAAGGGGTGCACCCACTTCACTTGCAAGTGCTAAAACAGAGCTAATACCTGGAAGTGCCGAGTACTCTATCTCATCCCACAAATCAAGTGTATCTAAAAGTTCAACCACCAAAGAGCCCATAGCATAAACATTGGCATCACCATTAGAAAGCAAAGCCACTCTTCGCCCTTTTTTTGCTTCATCTATAGCATACTGGACTCGCTCTATCTCTTTTGTCATAGGGGTTGTAAAAACCTCTTTATCAGCAACAAGGTGGGGTAAATCTTTTGCGTATTTTGTGTAAGCGACAATAAGATCTGCTTCATTGATAGCATCTATCGCTTCTTGTGTAAGATAACGGCTTCCACCAGCACCAGTGGAAACCAAAGTAAGTTTGGACATGAAAATCCTTTTTTTGCGTGAATTATACCATCTTGATATTTACAAAATATATATGCTATAATTTCGTTGATACATTATTATGACCTAGAGGGTAGCTCCCTCTATGGCACTGAAAGGGAGTTGAGATTTTTATCTTAACTCCCTTTTTTTTTACTTTATTTTTAATAAAATATGGGTAGTGTTGGGTGGGAGTGCCATAAGAAAGGGCATAATAATGTATAGGATTATTATCCTACTGCTTATACTTGGTTATATGACCAAATTATTTTAAGCATAATAAGGGGGTAGCTCCCCCTTTTTACTCATAAACTTCTTCCTCTTTTACAAACCAGATAAATACTAACGGAATGAAAAGAAGTGTTAAGAATGTCCCAACGATAAGACCACCAATAGCAACAGCACCAAGTGGTGCCAAACGCTCTAAACCTATCGCATTACCAGCAGCAACAGGCCACATACCAGCAGCAACAGCAAATGCAGTCATAAGAATAGGACGCGTTCTGATTTTGATACTCTCCATCATCGCTTCAGCTTTAGTTTTACCCTCTGCCATCTTCTCTTGTGCAAAGTGAATCAGTAAAATAGCATTATTTACAATAATACCAGAGAGGAGAATGAATCCCATCATAGCAGGCATCGAAGTATGATAGTTTAATAGTAACATCATCCAAGAAGCTCCTATCACAGTTAGTGGAATTGAGAGAATAATCATCAATGAGATTTTTACACTGTTAAAGAGCGTAATAATAGTAAAGAAAATAAGCACTACAGCAAAACCAATAGCTCCTATCATACGAGCCGCTGAGCTTTTAAACTGTTTAATATCCCCTGTTTGTTCCATCTCAACACTTGGTGGTAGTTGCGTATCACCAAAAGCCTCCTCAAAAGAACTCATAATGTGAGAGATAGCTGCTTTTTCTCTAAAACCATATACATTTAACGTATATTCTAGTCCCTCTCTTGTAATCATGCTTGGTTCTTTCTCTTGAGTGATTTTAGCAAGAGCATCTAAAGGCACTTTTCCTTTTGGAGTATCTATGAGTAAAGACATAATTTTTTGAGGATGGTTTCGTACATCTTTATCTACCCAAACACGTACATTAAAATCTGTCGCATTTTTAAGAGGGAATGTTGTTGCAATCTTTCCTCGTAAGAAAAGTTGTACCTGTGCAACAACCTGATCCATTGTCATTCCATAAAGGTTTAATTTTTGTTGATCTATATCTAAATTATAAACAATTTTATCGTTATGCCAAGTTTTTGAAACAGAAACAACACCTTTTGTTTTATTCATTGCATCTGCTACTTTATCACCAGCTACAATTAAATCTTCAAAACTTTTACTATAGAGTGTAACATCTATATTTGCACGAAGTGATGCTAAAGCAGTTGCACCATAGTCCACAACATCAAGTGTTTTTATATGAGGAATTTGAGATAACTCTTTTCTCAGTTTTCGCTCTATATCCCAAATACTGTCTTTACGCTCATAACGGTTTACATAAGTTGCAGTGATAGAGATATGGTCAATACCACTTCCACTTCCTATACTTAAAACACCAGCTTCACTTCCTATAGAACTAGAAAGATAATCAAGTTTTCCAGCAGAAGCAATAATTTTATTTGCTTTTTCTAAAATCTTTTGTGTCTCTTCTATCGGAAGGTTCGCATCTGTAACTATTGAGATTTTTGTACCACCTGTATCCATTGGAGGCATTAACTCTTGACCAACAGTTGGCATAACACCACGAACACTAATAACAAAAAGTGCTAAAAGAAGTACTACATAACCAGTAGCTGCAAGTTTACTACGAAGTGCTAATGCCAATGCAGCAGCAAAGAAACTATGTGTTACTTCATTTGCTTTTACTGTAATTCTATGGAAGAAATCTTCTGCTTTCATAAGGTACTTATTATCAAGTGCCAAAAGATGTAATGACAAAAGTGGTACCGCTGTAATAGAGATAACATACGATGCTAAAAGTGCTAAAAGTAATGTTGCAACTAAAGGTTGAAATACCGTTTGAGGGTATCCACCAACAAATAACATTGGAGCTAAGGCTATCATCGTCGTGATTGTTCCTGAAAGGTCAGCAAACATAATCTCACGTGTTCCTGCAAAGACAGCCTTATGTATCTCATCATGTTCTTCCCTGTGGTGCCGTTCGATGTTTTCCATCACCACGACGGTATCATCAAGCAGGAGCCCAAGCGCTAAAATAATAGCCGTCAGTGTTACAACGTTAAACTCAATGCCAACTATCCACATCAATGCGATTGTTGCAAGATACACAATAGGAATTGTAAACATAACAACTAAAACTTGACGGAAACTTCCTAAGAAAATAAACACCACTATTGTTGAGAGCATAATAGCGTCCATAAGTGATGAGAACATATTTTGTGTACTTAAAACAATAGTATCTTTTTGTGTATCTGTTATCTCAAAATCTAAATCAGCATATTTTCTCTCGATTTTTTTAAGCTCTTTTTCTACAGCATCAATAGTACGAATAACATCAGCTTGTTGTGAACGTTGTACTGCAATAGCTATAGACTTTTTACCATTTCCATAATACTCAGCTGTATTTTCATAAGCCCCAAAGTATACTTTTGCAACATCACTGAGGGTAATATCTTGCGTAATTTTTATATTTTTAAGTGCTTTAATACTCTCTTTTTTACCATGAGCTTTTAAAAGGTAACGACTTTTTTCATTTGTAATAAAACCGATGGCATAATCTTGTGATGATTTCTCTATTTTTGCTAAAACAGCAGAAAAAGAAAGTCCAAGAGAATCAAGTTTTTTCTTGTCTATGATAATCTGTATCTCTTTTTTATAACCACCAAAAATATCTACATTTGAAACACCATGAATCTTTAAAAGTTTATGCTTTATATCATTTTGAGCAAGTTGACGAATAGATTCTAAATCATAACTATTATCTTTTGCACTCACTGCTATCACAACAATAGGAGCTGTTGCACTTGAAATTTTATGAACTTGAGGTTCTTTAATATTACTTGGTAATGAAGAACGAATCTTACTCAAAGAGTTTGTTACATCACTTGCAGCCATATCAAGATTTTTAGAGTATTCAAACTCAGCATGAATAACACTTACCTCATCAATAGTCGTTGAATATACACGACGAATCTCATCTAAAGTATATAATTCTTCCTCGATAGGTACACTTACATTTGCTGCAAGTGTTTTTGCACTTCCACCAGGCTGAACAACGACAACAGCTATCTCAGGATAGTTCGAATCAGGAAAAAGTTTTCTATCTATCTTATTATAACCCAACATCCCTAAAATGGCAAAAAGGGTTAAAAAAGAGTATATAAAGTAGGGGCGCTTTAAAAGCGCTTCAATCCAGCTTTTTTTATTCTCCATTGTTACTTCCTACCAGTGAAAGGTTCTCATAAAATGGTAAAATACTTAACTTAGATTCACTTCCTATTGCTACTTTTGTTTGTGGACATGGCTGTACTAAAACATCAGTATCACCTTCTAAAATAACATCAACTGCATCTTTATGAAACTTATTATCTTTAAATGCTAAAACATATGTTGCATCTTTTTCATGTAGAAGAGCTTGAAGAGGTAGTTTACACCCTTGCTGTTTTTGTAATTCAATCCCAACATTCACAAAACTATTATTTACAGCTGCTACAGGTTCAGAAAGTTTTACCTCTGCAACACTTAAATTATTTTTTGCATCAGGATATATTTTAGCTACGATACCAACCTTTTTACCATTGAAATATACAGCATCACCTTTATTTACTTGCTCACTTGTTGGAGCATAAGTAAATACCATTTTTTGCTTACCATCATTTAGCATTAAAACAGGTTTTGAAAAACTTGCCAAATCCCCTTCATGTAAAAAGATAGTTGAAACAACACCACTAAAAGGTGCTCTGATATTTAAGTATTTTAAATCAGACTCTAAAGAAAGAATCTTTTGCTCTGTTGCTTGAAGTGCTGCTTCTTTATTTTGAAGTTGTAAAACAGATGCATCATATTTCTCTTTTGAGATTGCATGTGCATTATAAAGTTTCGTATTTCTATCTAAAACCTCTTTATAGTATTTTACATCAGCTTCTTGTACTCGTTTTGTATCTTGAAGTGTTGCTATATTTGTTTTTATAGCAGTATCATCAATTTTTACAAGTAAATCACCTTTTCTTACCTTTTGTGATTCACTCACAAGAACTTTTTTCACTTCACCAGAAAGTTTTGTAGAGATTTTAACCTCTTTGTCATTTTTAATCTGTGCTAAAAATGATCTTCTTTGTACAACACTCCCTTCGTGTGCCATTGTTGTTTCTACACTGTAGTGCATCGGTTTTGGTGTTGCTTGTGTTGCAACCTCTTTTTTTACAGCTATAAGTTTCATAGCAGCAAGTGCAACTACAGCAACAAGTACTATAAAGATAAGTATTTTTTTCATTTTTGTCCTTTTTCAAGTATGTAATCTAAATAATTTCGTGCATTTTGATAACTATATTTTGCATCTATATATGCACTTTTACTGAGTTGATATCTCGCTTCAGTATAAAGTAAGTCATTAATGTCAGAAGCACCACTGTTATAACGGAGTTCCTCTATTTTTCGTGTCTCTGTCATAAGAGAAAGTTCTGTTTTTGCATTATGAAATTTTGTAACAGCTAAAGAAACTTTAGAAAGAGCTTCTTTTAAAGAACGTTGTAAATCTCTTTTTGCTTTTGCTTTGTCAAGCTTACTTTGCATCATAGCTATCTTACTTTTTTGTAATGCAGCAGATTTACTACCAAAGTCAAATACATTCCATTTCAAATCAACACCAGCCTGCCAAATATCTTCAGATTTAAAATCACCTGAGTTTGGATTTGTAGAGTCATTGACACCAGAATTAAGACCATAATATGCATTGAAATTAATTTTAGGATAATAAGCAGCATTAGCTTTATCTTTCATCTTTTGCTTTTTTTCAATGTCAAGCTCTGCTATTTGTAAACGTGTTGTATGGAGTATATCTTCATCATAACTCTGTGTATCACTCAATGAAATAACATCAATATCTATCTGTTGTAAATCATCTACTTCATTGACCATCATCACACTAGCCAAAGTATCTTTTAAAATCTCTTTGTTTGTTTGAATCTCTTGTAACGCAGAAAGTGCACGACTAACATCAGCTTCTGATTTAAGTGCATCAAGTTGTGCTGCACTTCCAAGCTCTACACGAAGTAAAATATCTTCATGCAGTTTTTGTAAAGCTTTGAGATAACTCTCTTGTGCCTGCTCTTTTGCTTTGAGAGATAAAATGTTGAAGTAAAGTGTTTTCACATTGTAGATGAGTTGCTCTTTTGTAAGCTTTTGCATCTTTTTAGAAAGACTCTTTTGTAGTTTTGAAATCTCTATAGAACGTGTTGTCGCCATCCCATCAAATAATGAAACATTATATGCAGCACCCACTATCATCATATCTTTTGTAGTTGGTATCTTTGCTCCACCAGAAACCATACTTGCAGGGGTTAAAGGTGTTAATGTTCGTGGCAGATTATAATGCGTATACGATGCCATCACATCAACACGACCATAGTTCATCGCCTTTTTCTGCTTTACATCATGTGCAGAGATATCAACGCCCATCTGCATCTTTTGTAAATCTGTCGAGTTATGCAAAGTTGTTTGAACAGCTTCATCAAGTGTGAGTGCATAACCATTGAGTGTCAAAAGTGCTATGGGTAACACATTTCTTAATTTGAAAAATGGTATCAAAAATAAACTCCTATTTTATTATAGAAGAGATTATACTTTGTGTGTGTTAAGGGATTGTTAAATTAGGGAAAGGAAAAGTACATTTATAGTATAATTTCTCCTATGAATATACAAATCTATCTTAAACTCAAAAATATAATAAATAATGATACATCCACAAAAGAACAACGTCGTGGTTTTGCTCTCAAACACAACATAACTGCCCTGCCAAAACTACAACAACTTCTTTTTTGGCAAGAGCATCATAAAAACTCTTTTGAAGAGCCATCCACTACACTCACAACATTACAAACATTTGTAGTACTCAGTGCCTTTATTTTTGGAATCCTTACCGCAACAACACTATTGAGTTACGATGGAAAACATCCTGTCAATATTTTATATTTTTTTAGTATTGCTGTTTTACTTCCTCTTTTTAGTATGCTTGTAAGCTTGTTTTTTCCATTATTTCCAAAATTTATTACATCTTTTTCACTCACACATCTTATAGAAAAAATCTATGCAAAGCTCTTACATGTAAACACAAATACTATCTCACTTACACCTACTGTTGAATCTAAATTTCTCTTTTTTACTATGCAGTTAAGTGGTTTTGTTTTTTCTCTTGGTTTACTACTTGCTTTTTTAGCTATTATTTTTACTCAAGATATTGCCTTTGGCTGGAGTACAACTCTTCATATAACAGCTCAATCTCTTTACAGTTTTTTAGAAAATCTCTCTTTTGTTTTCACCCCTTTTTGTCCACAGAGTGCACTCTCACTAGAGCTCATTGAAAAAAGTCACTATTTTCGACTAGGACATAGTGTTACTCAAGAGATGCAAAACAATGCCGAACTCTTTGGTGGATGGTGGCAATTTTTAGCATGCAGTACCCTCTTTTATGCCATCATTTTACGACTCTTTTTTGTAGTTGCTAGTTATATAGCACTTAAAAAAGCCCTGCTTCATTCACTGCTATATGATTCAAAAGCACAACAACTTCTTCAAGATATGAACGAGCCCATCATTACAACTGTTGCTCAAGAAGAGGAAGTATCTGCTCCCACACAAACATCCCACCAACAAAAAACAAAAATCACAGAGGGGTATTTTGCTATTTTGGGATGGAGTACGACACAAGAAGAGCTCCTTTTAGCATCAGAAGCACTTCAACTTCAAGCACAACACATCTATACACTTGGTGGTACAAACACACTTGATGAAGACACCCAAATCATAGAAAAACTTCATGGAGATGTTGTGATGATTATCAAAGCATGGGAGGTTCCTACTATGGAATTTATTGATATTTTAGAAGAGATGCAAGAGTATGTAGAACATATCCACCTCCACTTTATTGGCTATGCTTCACAACAGTATAAACCAAACCCTGATGATGTTGCTATCTGGCACAATAAAATCAAAACACAAAATCTTTCTAATGTGAGTTTCTTATGAAAAAACATCCAACATTCGCCGTTGTAGGGCATCCAAATAAGGGAAAAAGTTCTATTGTCTCTTCACTCTCCCTTGATGATAGTGTTGCTATCTCTAATGTTCCAGGGACTACCCATAAAAAAAGAAGTTTTCCACTTAAAGTTGATGGCGTTATCATCTACGAACTGTTCGATACTCCGGGATTTCAAAGAGCAAGACATGTTCTTGCATGGCTACAAAAACATGAGGTAAGTGCTGATAAAAAACATGAAGTTGTACGCGATTTTGTAAACCAACATAGAAATAATCCAAAGTTTCATGATGAAATTGAACTTCTTGAACCCATTTTAGATGGTGCTGGAATTATCTATGTTGTAGATGCTTCAAAACCCTATTCAAGCGAGTACGAAGCAGAAATGGAGATTTTAAGATGGTGTAACCAACCTAGTATGGCACTTATCAATCACATAAATGATGATGACTATACACAAGAGTGGAAAAGAGCTCTTGGGCACTACTTTAAACTCATTCGTACCTATAATCCTATGCGTGCAACCTTTAAAGAACATATCAAAGTTTTAGAGAGTATGGCACACCTTAATGAGGAGTGGATGCAAAGTATAGAAACCTCTATAGAGCTTTTTAAGACCTACCATCAACAGATGTTGGACAATGTCGCACAAACCATTACACAACTGATTTACGATTCTCTCAAAACTGTAGAAAAACTCCCTATTAAAGGGAAAAAAGCAGAAGAAAAAGAGTTACTTTTACTTCAAGAAAGATTTAAAGAGAGCTTAAGAAGAAAAGAGCAACAAGCATATAAAAAAATAGCAGCTACTCTCAACCATAAACATCTTGATAAAAAAATCTTTTCATTCCCTTTTGAAGATATAGATCTTTTTTCCAAAGAATCTGCTTCTATTTTTGGTTTAACAAAAAAACAACTTGTATTTACAACAACAACAAGTATGGCAGCAGCTGGTGCGAGTATAGATTTACTTTTAGCTGGACACACTGGTTTTTTAGGTGCTGCCATAGGGGGTGCTGTTGGGGGAGTTGGTGGATATTTTGGATTTGAAAAACTTTTTACCATCAAAGTTTTAGGTAAAAGTATGGGACATCGCTACTTACAAATTTCGATGGAAAATAAAAACTTTCCCTATATTTTACTCAACCGTGTTCTTTTTTACAGCCATAAACTTTTAGAACATTCCCATGCTAAAAGAGATATGTTTGTTTTAGATAAACAATCCCCTCAACAACTGCAACTTCTCAATGAAAAAGAGCGTCGAGAACTTGAAATGTATCATAAAATTTTCCGTTCAAAAAAAGAGGTTAAAGAAAAACAACTTCTTGAGTATAAAGCATTGATTTTGGAATTTTTAAACAAATAAAAAATCTGCTTTACTTGTTATAAGTTCCAATTCGATAAAATGCGATTTATAAAGAAAAAAGGCTAAATAAGAATGAATGAAAATAAAAATTTTTTAAGTGCAATAGTCCAAGAGGATTTACAATCACAAAAATATAAAGAGGTTGTAACACGGTTTCCTCCTGAACCTAATGGTTTTCCACACATTGGACATGCGAAGTCTATTTTTATTAACTTTGGTATAGCAAAAGAGTATAACGGTCGTTGTCATCTAAGAATGGACGATACAAACCCTACAAAAGAGGACACAAAATATGTACAAGCCCTCCAAGATGCAGTTGAGTGGCTTGGGTACAAATGGGATGGAGAAGTACGTTTTACATCTGATTATTTTGACGCGCTTTATGAATATGCTAAGCAACTCATCAAAATGGGCAAAGCATATGTAGATAGCCTCAGTGAAGAGGAGATTCGCGAGTACAGAGGTACTGTAACAGAGGCTGGAAAACGAAGTAAATATGCACAACGAAGTGTTGAAGAAAACCTTGATTTGCTTGAGAGAATGAAGCAAGGGGAATTTGCTGAGGGTGAGCATATTTTACGTGCAAAAATAGATATGGCTTCACCAAATATGAAAATGAGAGACCCTCTTTTATATCGTATTCGCCATGCTGAGCATTTCCGTACGGGTGCAAAGTGGAAAATCTACCCTATGTACGATTTTGCACACTGTTTATCTGACTATATTGAGGGAATTACCCACTCTTTTTGTACCCTTGAGTTTGAAAACAACCGTGAGATTTACGACTGGGTACTCGATACACTCGAGTTACAACCTCCACGCCCTTACCAGTATGAGTTTGCACGCCTAAACATCAACTACACAGTGATGAGTAAAAGAAAACTTTTAGAGCTTGTAGAGGGTGGCTATGTTAATGGCTGGGATGACCCTCGTTTACCAACTATAGCAGGATATAGAAGAAAAGGGTACACTCCTGAGTCTATCTTAACTTTTTGTGACCAAATTGGTGTAGCAAAAGCGAACTCTGTTGTTGATGTTTCACAACTTGAATTTTGCATACGCGATGATTTAAATACAAAAGCACCTCGTGTTTTATGTGTTCTCAACCCTCTTAAAGTAACTATTGAAAACTATGAAGGGCAAGAGGAGATAGATGCACCATACTACCCTCACGATATACCAAAAGAGGGAAGCAGAAAAATCCCTTTCTCTCGTGAAATCTACATAGATAAAGAAGATTTTAATGAAAATCCACCAAAAGGGTACTACCGTCTCACACCTGAACAACCTGTGCGTTTACGCCACGGATACATCATTACATGTAAAGAGGTTATCAAGGATGCAAATGGTGAAGTTATAGAGATAAAAGCACATTATCACCCTGATTCTAAAAGTGGTGAAGATACAAGTGGTATCAAAGTACGAAGTGCTATTCAATGGGTAAGCGCAAAAGAAGCAAAAAAAGTGGAAGTACGCCTTTATGACAGACTTTTTGCTACAGATGCACCAGAAGGTATAGAGGACTTAAACCCTAACTCACTTAGAATCATTAAAGATGCACTCATTGAACCAGCTGTAATTCTCGAACAACCAGATGAACGTTTTCAGTTTGAAAGAGAGGGATATTTTTATGCTGACCCTGTTGATTACAGCAAAGAACACCCTGTTTTTAACAAAATAGTAGGCTTAAAAGACTCATGGGGTAAGAAAAAACAAAGACAACCTCGAAAATCTCAAAAAACACAAGAGAAAAAAGTACAAGTTGATGGGGAAGTGGCACCTATGACACCTGAGCAAGAGGTACTTTTTAACAAATATACTCAAGAGCTCAAACTCAATAATGAAGTAGCAAATACTTTAGCTCGTGATGCACAACTCAGTGCTTTTTACCAAGAAGCACTCACACATCAATGTCAAGCTATCAACCTCGCAAATATGGTAGCAAATGAGGTTGCAAGAGAGCTCAAAGAGCAAGAGATTACTGCACTTAAATTTAATGCACAAGATATAGCTGAACTCATTACAATGGTAGATGAAGAAAAAATCTCCAATAAAATTGCAAAACAAGTATTTGAAGAGATGGCAAAATCTGGTGAAAATCCAACAAAAATAGTAGAAGAAAAAGGGCTTATCCAAATTAGCGACCCTGCACAAATTGCTCCTATTATTGATGAAATCATCGCAAAAAATCCTGATAATGTTGCCAAGTTTAAAGCAGGAAATACAAAACTTTTAGGCTTTTTTGTAGGGCAAACACTTAAAGCTACAGGGGGCAAAGCAAACCCTAAAGTGGTTAATGAGCTTGTAGCACAGAAACTTCAAGCATAACATCAAGAGTGATATTCTTCTATCACTCTTTTAGCTTCACAAACACATATCATCACAAAAAAAATCATTTAAGTTTCTTTAAGTTATAATTTTCAAATTTCTTAAAGGACCTCTATGAAAAAAATACTCTTTATTACCTTTTTTATCTCTCTTTCACTTTTTGCACAAGAGAAAATAAATACTATTTTATTTACCAATGTAAAAATTTTTGACGGAGAAACACAACATCTCATTACAGGAGAAAAAGTACTCATCAATGGAAATAAAATTGTAAAAATTGCAAAAAAAATCCCTATTAATACAGATACAAAAGTTATCAATGCCCACGGTATGGTACTAATGCCAGGTCTCATTGATGCACATACACACCTTATGGTTGTCGATGATTTTGAAACAGCTATCTATAAAGATGACCAGATGTATATTGGTGCACTCGCAACTGAAGCAGCAAAAAGGATGTTACTTCGTGGTTTTACTACTGTTCGTGATGCAGGAGGCCCTGTTGAGGGTTTAAAACGCGCCATAGATAATGGAATAGTTTCAGGCCCTCGTATCTTACCATCGAATGCTTTTATATCTCAAACAGCAGGGCATGGTGACTTTAACACAGCAACAAGCTACCTCTCTCCCCATTTTGCAGGTATAGCTGATAAAGCAGAGATCTATGGTTGGGTAAAAATAGCCGATGGAGTTCCTGAAGTACAAAAAGCAGCAAGGGAGGTACTTCGCTCAGGTGCATCACAACTTAAAGTGATGGCAAGTGGCAGTATCACAGGAGCGCATGACCCTCTTGATGCAACAGAATACACTTATGAAGAACTCAAAGCTATCGTAACAGAAGCTGAGCATTGGGGTACTTATGTGATGGTACATGCCTATTCTGATAATGCTGTAAGAAATGCCATCAAAGCAGGTGTTAAATCTATAGAACATGGATTACTTGTCAAGCCTGAGACATTACAACTGATGAAGAACAAAGGTATCTGGCTCTCAACACAATGTATATCATACTCAAAAGAAGCCAAAGAGTTAGGTATAGCTAATACACCGATGGAACCAAAGTTTAATGAAGCAAAAAAAGGAGCTGAACAAACTTATGCACTTGCTAAAAAATATGGTCTCAAACTCGCATGGGGAACAGATACTTTTGGTTCTTTAGAGCTCCAAGCAACACAATCAGATGAATTCACTGCCCGTGCAAAATACTTTAGCTCTTATGAGATACTCCATCAAGTAACAGGACTCAATGCTGAACTTTTAGGTTTAAGTGGCAAACGCCATCCCTACCAAGAGGGTGCACTTGGAGTTATCAAAGAGGGTGCGTATGCTGACATCATTCTTGTCAAAGGAAACCCTTTAAAAGATGTCACACTCTTAGCTCATCCAAAAGAAAATATCTCCCTCATTATGAAAGATGGAAAAATCTATAAAAATCAAATTAAATGATAAAAAAAGTACTTCTTTGCACTACCCTTTTATGTTTTGGCTCTCCCTCCTTTGGAGAGGAGCAGTACAACAACAGTTACTATACTTCAAGTGATTCTGTAGAGGGACTTTTAAAATCTCGAACAAAAAAAGCCTCTTATGAAGCATGGAAAAATAATCTTCAAAAAGAGTATAATCTTCACCTCGCAGGAGATTACCACCTTGTCTACTTTGGCGCTGATAACAACTTAGGGGTAGATAACTCTGTAGGTGGTGTTGCTCGTATTTTTGGAGAATGGGAACTTGTAGCACCACAAACACGAAACAAAGGTTCTCTTGTTTTTAAAGTGGAAAATCGTCACAAGTTTACAGATGTTGCCCCTTTTGACTTTGGAAGTGAACTTGGATATGCAGGACTCTTACAATCTACCTATACAGACCAAGGAAACCGTTTAACGGTACTCTACTATAAACAAAACTATCTCGATGGTCGGGCTACTACATATAGTGGTTTTTTAGACTCAACAGAATATCTCGACATCTATCTACTCATCAGCCCATGGAACGCGTTTGGAAACTTGGTTTTTGCGACAGGTTCAGCGACAATAGCAGGGATGCCAGATGGAGGTCTGGGTGCAATGGGAGCATTTTGGCTCAACGATACCACCTACATTGTAGGGAGTATTGTCGATGCCAATGCCAACCCTACAAAACCATGGAAAGGGTTTGATACTTTTTTTAGAGACTTTGAAACACTCAAAACATTTGAGATAGGTTTTACAACAGCAAAAGAGCAACTCTTTTTTGATAATTTTCACCTCACCTTTTGGCAGATAGATGCACGAAAAGATGCTGGTACTTCACAAGGGTATGGTGTGAGTTTTTCCCTTACACATACCATAAACAAAGAGTGGTTTACCTTTTTACGAGGTGGATACTCTCAAGATGGGGGTGCTCTTTTAAGTGAATCACTTAGTGGTGGTTTTGGACATTTTGGTTTTAGCCCACAAGATATTTATGGTGTTGGTCTTAACTGGGGAAAACCAAATGAAGAACTATACGGAAATAATATACAAGAGCAATATACCTCAGAACTTTTTTACAGATACCAAGCAAACAAACAGATACAACTTACTCCAAGTGTTCAGTTGATTGCAAATCCAGCACTTAACCCTCACAAAGATTTTCTTTCCATCTTTGGATTACGACTTGAGGCAAGCTTCTAAAAAGAAGCCCCTACTGTTACACCACCATAGATTCTTTTGTTTAAAAAGAGAGTTTTATGCTCACTTGCAAGTAAAGAAGCAGGTTCGGCGACCCCTTTGATGTTAAAAAACTTTGTGGCTTGAGATGGACTGAACTCGTGCGTCAGTGCATTGATATCTTCTTCATTGAAAAACACCAAAGGAAGCTTTTGTTCTTTGGCATACTCTAAGAGTCCAACCTCATCACTTTTAGCTTCAAAAGAGGCAAGTTTGACTATCTGTTTCTCCTCTAAACCATGCTCAAAACAAAACCGTTTTACAGCGTTGGCTATCTCCTCTTTTGATGTTCCTCTGTTCATTCCAAGCCCTAAAACAATCTTTTGAGGATGGATTTGTAAAGCACTGTTTGGAAGTTTTTGAGGAGTGATATAGAGCGTTGGTATGTTTACATGTAAGCTCTCTAAATCATCAGGCATAACAAAAATAAAGTTTTCCTCTTTATATCCTTCAAAGTTTTTTATTTGTTCTACGATTACAGGATATGTTACAACTTGCACCTGTTTTTTGTTGATGATAGCGTTTGAGATTTCAGCAAGAGATTTGAGGTTGGAGATGGCATAGTTATGCTTTTTTGCAAACATATCAAAAGCCAAAACCTTAATTTGATCACTCGCTGTTGTTACAAAATTGACACACCCGTCTATCTTACATGTAAGCTCTTGTGCCAACTCATTTGCACCCCCAAGATGTCCTGAAAGTAAGGGGATAACTCGTTTTAAATCAAGTGTCATGATAAGTACAGCAGGATCTGTTGCTTTATCTTTGAGATGAGGGGCTATTTTTCTTATAACTGCTCCCGTTGCCATTAAAAAAACAATGGCATCAAACTCAGCCCATGCCTTTGGTAAGATGTCATCAACTTTTGCAAACATATGAAACTCTACACCATTATCAAGACCCTCTTGCGCTTTGTTAAAAACATGACATTCATGCTCAGATAAGTAGGGTAAAAGTTTTTTGGCAGCTTCAAGGGAGGGGTTGTTAATGGTGGCTATTGCTATTTTCATAATCTTCTTTTTTTAAAAGGATTATAGCTCTTTGGGTGTAAAGGTATCCTAAAGAGAGGGTGGTTAAGCCTCTCTTTTAGGATTAGTAAAGTTTGGATAGATATCCAAGCAATACCAAAATGAGTAAAACTCGTAGTAACATATTTTTGCACACTCCCTTTTGTGAACACTCCCACCCAACACTGCCCACTTGCCAAAAATAAGGTAAAAAAAAAGGGTTAGATACTGAAAGTACCTAACCCTTCACAGTGCTCACACAATGGGTAACCAACCCATAAGAGGCACAAAAATATGTTACAAAAGTATTATATCTAAAAGAGATAAATCTTCAAAGAGCCTTAGATTTGCGTTCACCCTCCTCCTTATACTTCTTTGCATAAAGATGTGATTCAACTGTTGCCTTTTGATTTAAAAACTCTCCAAAAAGGATTAACGCTACCCCTTTGATATGTTGTACCTCTTCCTCTATAGTATCAATGCTGCCCTTATAAATCTTTTCATCACTCCATGAAGCACGCTCTACCACCCAACATGGTGTCTCTTTTGCATAACCTAGCTGATATGCTGTTTCTTTGAGTTTTTGTATCAATCGTATTGAAAGGTAAAAAGCAAACGAAGAGTTTTTGTTTGAAAGTAACTGCTCTAACTTCTCAGGATTTGGCGTTCGCCCCTCAACCCGTGAGATGATAAGCGTTTGTGAAACACCAGGAATGGTGTACTCCACCCCAACAGAAGCAGCAGCAGCAAAGGCAGCCGTAACACCTGGGACTATCTCATAGGAAATACCCTCTGATTCTAAAAACTCCACCTGTTTTGCAACCGTTGAAAAGAGTGAGGCATCGCCCGTATGCAGCCTTACAAACTTCTTGTTATGATGTTTTTGTATAAAAGCAAAAATATCTTCATAGCTCATATCTGCCGAATTTTCTATAAGACACTCATCTCTACACCATGAAAGTACCTCTTTAGGAATTAAACTCCCAGTATAGAGTACAACATCAGCCTCTTGAAGTGCTTTCATACCTTTTACTGTTATAAGTTCAGGATCTCCTGGACCTGCTGAGATAAATTTAATCATTTTTTTCCTTTTTACACACAGAAACAAGCTTCAAAGGCTTTGCTCCAAAGTAGTAGTTATACTTCTTATAACTCATATGCTTTTGCAACACTTTTAAGGGGATGAGAAACGATGGCTCTCCATCTGCATAGCCTGAAATTTCATACAAACCAAAGGCTATCACTATCCCCTTTGGTGTGAGTTGCATTCTACTTGTTGATGCTGCCATATCGTAAAGCTCATCATCACTGAGTTTTTCAACATACTCAAGCCCTATCAAATCTCTTACATGTTTGACGATAAACGGGTAAAGCACCTTTTTCTCTTTACCAAATAGATCGCTCCATAAAATAATCTTGCCACTGTTTCTATCAAGATTATAGTAAT
>Ga0256828_1000615_pt1 | contig 23415 bp, 18 predicted proteins | sample CV88metaG_FD_185993 | JGI IMG/M metagenome (GOLD analysis project Ga0256828, IMG submission 185993) | Hydrothermal vent microbial communities from East Pacific Rise, Pacific Ocean - CV88 | ecosystem: Environmental > Aquatic > Marine > Hydrothermal vents | place: Pacific Ocean: East Pacific Rise...
AGTATGCTGCTATCGCTGAGTTCAGTCCCATAATAATCGCTAGCCAAATGTAGCCCGCATTGACCGCAGCTTGCATCACATAAATTTTACCCCAGAATACCGAGAATGGAGGGACTCCTGCAAGTGAAAGCATAAAAAGACCCATAACCACAGCACCCATTGGCATAATGTGAACAAGCCCTGCAAATTTCTCATAAGGGTGGTCATAACGTGCATTGAATCTTCTCTTTTTATGACGAGAGATCCAAAGCATAGCAAATGCCCCTAGGTTAGTAAACATAAAGAGTGCATAGTAAAGGAATATTGCGGTATTACCTTCTGTTGTATCTAGTGCCAATGCCGCCATAATAAAACCAGCATGAGAAATAGATGAGTATGCGAGCATACGTTTTACATCTTCTTGTACAAGTGCCATAATATTGGCAAGCGTCATCGTAAGTACTGCTAAAATAAGTATTGTCCATCTTACCCATTCAACACCAAGGTCGATGTACATACCAAAAATTCTTATAGAGACTACAAAAGCAGCTATTTTAGGTACTACTGACATATATCCAGCAAGTGGTGCAGATGCCCCTTCATAAACGTCTGGTGCCCATGTATGGAAAGGGAACAAAGAAAGTTTAAATGCAAAGGCTACGAGTAAAAGCACTGATGAACCAAAGATAGCAATCATAAGCCCTGTTTCATTCATACGTGTTGCCATAACCTCTGCTACTTTATAAAGCTCTATTGAACCTGTAAGTGCATAGACAACTGCAGATCCCATAGCAAAGAAAGCTGCGGCAAGTGCACCCATGGTAAAATACTTTACTGCTGCCTCATAAGAGTTTGCTCTGTTATGAAGTGCAATGAGCGTATAGAGTGCCAAAGAGGCTGTCTCAATTCCTACAAAGATAAGAATAAGGTTATCAGAAGCGACCATAAACTGGAATCCTGCAATCATAAATAAGAAGAGTGCAAAGAATTCAGGATAAGAAAATTCATGGAAGCGTTTAGATGTTAATGCCAATGGTATAAACATCATTGAAGCCCCAATAATCATAAGCTGTGAAATAATCGAAATTCCATCAATTAACATCACATCAAAAAATCCACGTTCATTAACTGTCAATCCAAGTACTGAACCAAAGTCAATAAAAAGTATTAGTACAGTCAGCATAACATACAGTGATTTATGTAGTTTATCATTCAATAAATCAATAATCAAAATAATCAAACCACCTGCAATGGCAATAAGCATAGGTGCAAGTGTAATAAGGTTTAGGCTTTCTAAACTCACATTAATAGGCTGCAACATTAGTTCACCTCCTTACTTGATTTTGAAACTCTTATCATATCTTTTGCCTCTTGTGTAATAGCTTTTTCATCCATAAAACTCAACATTGCTTTCACTGAATTATCTATAGGCTCAAGAATTGGTTTAGGATACACACCTAACCAAATTACAATAACAACCAAAGGAACAAGTGACCATGTCTCTTTATTATTTAAATCACTCAATGATTTATTTTCTTCTTTAGTCACGGGGCCAAAGAAACTCTGCTTATAAACTCTAAGCATATAGATAGCCCCAAGGATAATAGAGGTTCCAGCCAAAATAGTCATCATAGGTGATACTTGATAAAACCCTAATAGAACCAAGAATTCACCAGGGAATCCCATGGTTAAAGGTAATCCAACTGCTGCCATAAGCATAATTCCAAAGATAACTGCATATTTAGGCATCACTGACGCCAATCCCCCAAATTCAGACATAAGTTTTGTATGTCTTCTATCATAAATAACACCTACTAGCATAAACAGTGCACCTGAAACAATACCATGAGATAGCATTTGGAAGACTGAACCACTTACACCTTCTGCATTCATTGCAAAAATACCAAGCATAATAATACCCATATGTGATACAGAAGAATAAGCAATCACTTGCTTCATATCTTTTTGTGCATAAGCAACCATAGCTGTATAGATAACCATAATCAATGATAAGACAGCCACAGGCGTAATAGCCATAACTGAAGCATCAGGGAACATTGGAAGTGAAAATCTTACAAATCCGTACGTACCCATTTTAAGAAGAACCGCTGCAAGTATCACTGAACCAATAGTCGGTGCTTGTCCATGCGCATAAGGAATCCATGTATGGAATGGGAACATCGGTACCTTAATCGCAAATCCAATAAAGAATGCTGCAAAAAGCCATAACTGATAATTCACTGGTAATACCAAAGCGTACCAATCAGTAATTGCAAATGACCATACTCCTGTGAGATTGTGATAGATATAAGCCACAAATAACATACCTACAAGCATGATAAGTGATCCCGTAAAGGTATAGAGGAAAAACTTAATCGATGCATAAATTCTCAAAGGACCACCCCATGCACCAATGATATAAAGCATTGGTACCAAAGAAAGCTCCCAGAAGAGATAAAAGATAATCGCATCTAGCGCCACAAAGACACCTATCATAGTCATCTCTAAGAAAAGAAGTGTAACAATCATATTTTTAATGTTTTTTGTTACAGACATTGAAGTCATACCTATGAGTGTCATCAATGTCGTCATAATAAGGATGAAGAGAGAAATACCATCTACTCCTAAATAATATGATATACCCATATCTGGAATCAAAGGAATCATCTCTACAAACTGCATACCTGCATTTGACATATCAAAACTAAACCATAACCATAATGAAAGTGCAAATTCGATTGCAGCTACAGTGATACCATATGCACGTGCACTTTCTTTATCTATAACAAATCCTAGCAGTCCTGCAACTGCTGGGAAGAATACCAATATACTTAAAATATTTTCCATTTTTACCCCTTAAACTAACATCGCTGATATCGCAGCAATTACCAATAATACAACGCCACCTACAGCCATCCAGTTCAGATAGTTAGAAAGGTTACCAGTTTGCATACTTCTTGTGCTATCACCTGTTTTATAAAGTGCTTTAGCAATATTGTCAACCGTTGCATCAACAATTTTCAAGTCCACTTTTTCCCAGAACACTTCTGATACAATCTTGTAGGGTTTAGTAATAAACTCTTCATATAATTGTGGAATATAATACTGGTTTGCCAATAATTTATAGGCAAAAGAGTTTTCAAGTTTTTCATCTCTTTTAAGCCCTTTAGCATATTTCACATATGCCAACAATATTCCACTTATAGCAAATGCTGAAACAATCAAAGTGAGCCAAATCACTAAATGATGTGTATGCTCACTCATATGATATTCTGGTAAAAGATTTGTCACAAATGCTTCATATCCATGCATTCCAAAACCAGCAACCATTGCTAAGATAGCTAATGGAGACATGGCGATAAGTACATACTTGTACATTTCATGCGGGTGGATACCAAACTCTTTATATCTTTCATCACCATGGAAAGTTAAGAAGACTTGTCTGAAACTATAGAATGCTGTCATACCTGCTGTGAGTACTAACACTGCCCATAAGACATAAGTCCCTTCATTAAAGGCTGTCTCAATAATGGCATCTTTTGAAAAGAATCCTGCAAACGGGAAAATCCCTGCTAATGCGAGAGAAGCGAGTCCCATATACGCCCATGTCCAGCGCATTGCTTTTTTCAAACCACCCATTTTAAAGATATCGAGTTCATCATGCATTGCATGCATTACATTACCTGCACCAAGGAAGAGGAGCGCTTTAAAGAATGCATGTGCTGCAAGGTGGAAAAGTGCTATCCAATATGCACCTAATCCTGCTGCTGCAAACATGTATCCTAACTGTGAGAGTGTTGAGAATGCAATAATTCTCTTTAAGTCTCTGTTTACCAATGCCATAGAGGCTGCAAAAAAAGCAACAAATGTACCAAGAGAAGCAATAAAGAATGATACTTCAGGTGTCATAGCAAAAAGCGGATTCGCACGAATGACTAAGAAAACCCCTGCAGTTACCATTGTTGCTGCGTGAATCAATGCAGAAACAGGGGTAGGACCTTCCATTGCATCAGTCAACCATGTATGCAATGGAAACTGTGCTGATTTACCCATTGCCCCAATAAAGAGTGCAAAAGCAGCTGTATTTAAAATAGTCTCACTTAAGTATGGAAGCTGTGCAAATACTTCATCATATTGTAAAGAGCCTGTATTCCAGTAAATAACAAAAAGTCCAATAAGCATCCCAAGGTCAGCGATACGATTCATAATAAATGCTTCATTGGCTGCCCATGATGGAGAGATAGAAGGGTTTTCTTCTCTTGTAACATCTGCTTTGTGATACCAAAAACCAATAAGTAACCATGAACAGACACCCACGCCTTCCCATCCAATGAAAAGACCAGCAAAGTTATCTGACATAACAAGAATCATCATCGAAAATACAAAGGCTGAAAGATATGAGAAAAATCTGTTAAAGCTTTTATCATGATCCATATATCCAATAGAATAAATATGAACGACTGTAGAGACCAATGTAACAACCGTCATCATCGTAACTGATACTTGATCAACTACAAATCCAAATGGTATTTTAAGATCTCCTGCACTAATCCAATCCATCATTGTTACATGAATAACATTACCTGTTGTATAAAGATTGATAGCCAACAACACTGAAGATATAAATGAAATCGCTAACAATGAAGAGGCAACAACCCCTACAAAAACCTGTCTTTCACTCATCCCAAACAATGCTGCAAATAGAGAACTTGCAAACGGTGCAAAAAGTGCTATATATACTAAATTTTCCATCATTATCCTCTCATATTTGCTAGGTCATCTAAGTCTAGAGAACCATGTTTTTTGTATAGTACAATCAATATACCAAGTCCAACTGCTACTTCAGATGCTGCAATAGCAATAATAAAGAAAGCAAACATTTGACCTGTCAAATCATTATAATAATGAGAAATAGCTGCAAATGCAATATTGACTGCATTAAGCATTACTTCTGTTGCGAAGAAAAGCATTAAAAGGTTTCTTCTTCTTAGCACCCCTACTAATCCTATGGAAAAGATTATCGCTGATACTATTAGGTAATGAGATAAACCAATCATTTTTCATCCTTTACTATCAAAATTTCATCATCTGCAGACATATCTTCTGTAAGTGATGTATCCATTTTTTTACCTGCAAGAATAATGCCCGCAATCATTGCAACTAAAAGCATAACAGCTGCCACTTCAAATGGAACAAGGTATTTTGTAAATAATACAATACCAACATCTTGTGCATTTCCTATCCCATCGTGCATAGGATAAAGTGCCGTAATTGCATCTGAGTGTATCGGTGCTGCAAACATAAGTACCAATACTAATGCAGAGAGTCCACCAAGTAAAAAGACTAAGGCATTGTTAGTATTTTTCTCTTTAATATCTCTTGTTGCATCAAAGAACATCATTGCAAATGAGTAAAGTGCCATAATAGCACCTACATAAACAATAAGTTGTACAACTCCAAGGAAATCTGCTCCAAGAATAAAAAAGAATCCAGAAATCAGTACCATAGCTGATGCCAGTGATGTCATTGCATATAAAATATTTTTACTCATGACTGTGACTAGAAAGAGCCCAATCGTTAAAGCAGAAAAAAGATAAAATGCAAATCCTTCTATGGTCATAAAAGATGCTATAAAATTGTTAAACATATAATCCCCTCCCTAATACGCTAGTGGCGTTTTTTTAATATTGTCATCAGCATTTGGAGAAACTGCCCCAAATCCATCATACTCTTGCTGTAAGTTAAGCTTATCTATTGGTGTAAGCATATCTTCAAAAAGTGAGAAACCTGCACGTTGTTCTGAAGCGTTCTCATAACGAGGACCATGCACAATAGCAAGCTCTGGACACACTTCTGCACAATATCCACAGAAAATACAACGACCAAAGTTAATGGTGTATTCACTTACTTCTTTACGCTGATTTTCATCATATCTTGTATCCATTGAGATACAATTTGAGATACAAATTTTCTCACAAAGACCACATCCAATACATCTATAGTTACCAGATTCAAGTAGTCTTAACATATCATGAATGGCTCTATATCTTGGAGAGATAGGAAGCTTTTCAAAAGGATATTTTACTGTATGCATATCACCAGCAAACAGTGCTTTAAGCATTGCTTTCATAGTGACCCATAGTCCCACAAAAAGTTCACCTTTAAATGTTCTTTTTACAACTTGTTTAAACTGACACCATCCACCTTGAGGTGTTTTACCCACATCAAGTGCTATATAGTTTTGTGTTCCTACATTTCTATTTTTAAATTGTTCTAAACTCATATCTACTCCTTATACCATCATCACAAGTGCTGTAACAAGAATGTTTACAACTGCCAATGGCATTAATACTTTCCAACATAACCACATCAATTGATCTGGTCTTACATGTGGCCATGCTGCTCTTACCCATAACATCAAGAAGAAGAAAAATGCAATTTTAAGCATAATTGTCAGCCATCCAATCGCACTTGCCGCATCATATCCACCTAAGAATACAATGGCTGCAATCACAGAGATGGTAATCATATTTGCATACTCACCAATGAAGAACATTCCCCATCTCATGCCTGAATACTCTGTCGCATATCCAGAAACAACTTCGGCTTCATGCTCTAGAAGGTCAAAGGGTGTTCTGTTAGTCTCAGCAAATCCTGCAATAAGAAAAAGTACAAAAGCAACAGGTTGTTTCCAAACCATCCAAGACATGATACCTTCACTTTGATAATTGTTAAAATCAACAAAAGAAAGTGAACCCACAATCATAATGGGAGCTAAAATAGAAAGTCCTGTTACTACTTCATAAGAAAGAAACTGCACTGCTGTTCTTGCTGCACCTATAATACCCCATTTATTTGCTTGAGACATACCTGCTAGAAGGGGACCATAAAGTCCTGCTGCCATCATCCCTAGTACAAATAAAATACCTATGTTTAAATCTGCTGCGATTGATGGTACAAAAGTACCTCCTAAAACAGGTATCCAGGAAGGGATAACAAAGTCTGGAAAAACTGGTACGGCAGCCAATGCAATAAAAGCTGTTGCTGCTGTAATCACTGGGGCTATCATAAAAATAAGCTTATTTGCATTTTGTGGAATAATATCTTCTTTTGTGAAGAGTTTAATCCCATCTGCTGCAATCTGTAATAACCCATAAGGCCCTACGTGCATTGGTCCAAGACGTCTTTGCATAAATGCAAGTACTTTTCTTTCTATAAATGTACCAAATCCAGCCAATGCTGAAATAATCGCTAAGATAATAATGGCTTTAATAAGCACACCTACCCATGTGATTTGTGGTAAATTTTCTATGAGTGTTGATTCCATAATTACACCTTTCTCAATGTTACTGTTTTATAGCGTGACTCACCAAAGAGGTCATACACACCTTCGGCTGCTCTAAAGTCTGGTACTTTCACGATGTCACCAGTGATTTTTTCATCAGCTACAACATCTAAAGTAATGCTTCCATTTTCAAAGACAACTTCAACCTTTTCACCTAAGCTCTCTGCTTTTTCTTTACTTGCATATAGTGAGAATGTTTCAAAAATCTCATGTGATTTGTCTGTAAAGTCATTAAATTGTCTAGCAGGGTTACATCTGTATGCGATATCACCTTCAAGTACTGCTGATTCATCACATTTTTCTACTTCTGGTAACTCTGTTTCTACATTTGATGTTTCAAGTCTGTATCCACGGTTATCTGTGCCATCATTTTCAAATGCATTAGGCAAGTCATCAAATGCGATAGCTTTAAATCCTCTATCTGTCGGAAGCTGTGCTGTCCAGTCGATAGTCAGTTCAGGGGCACCTACAAGTGCTTGCATGAGGTCATTAAGTTCATATCCATTATATTCAACCGCTGCATTGGTAGGAAGTACACGTTTCGCAATACTTGTTAATGTTCCTTCTTGTTGATTCATAGCTGGCATATCAAGATCACCTGTACCAAGTGCTGAAAGTTTAAAGTCACCATTTTCGTTATACCCTATAGTGTAACCACTCTGTGCATCATCAAGATCACAGATAAGTGCCACACCCAGTGCATTTGATTTTGGAGGGGTCATAACCACGTCAATAGAACAAGTAGCTTCTACAAGTGCTACAAGTTTAGCAATATTTTCTGCTTTCTCATGGTAGTAAAGGTCTTCACCCAACATCATAGAGAAAGACTCTTTTTTCTTCATCATCTTCTCAAAGGTAGCATCAAACTTAGAAGCATCACCACCAAGTAAGTCAACAAGTCCATTGGTAACAACAGTAATCTCTTTGTCAACCATCTCAGTGACTTTTTTAGATACTTCTTCCTCTTCGCCAGTCTCTTCGTTAAGAACCATCTCTTTAACAGTCTTCACTTCTTTCTCTTGAATGGTTGCTGTTGAAGACTTTTTAAAGCTATCAATGTATGTTTTTACATCTTCAGGAAGTTTGTCTTTATCTGCAAACAAGTCAAGTACCAAATAGAGTGCAGCTTCTTCAAGTCCTACTTTATGGTTAAAGATTTCTACTGTTTTACCAAACGTTGGAATGAGTGTATCTCCCACGGGGTGGAAGTAAAGTCCTGCACCCTTATTGAGTTTTTGTACATTGTTAAATGCATATTTCATCGCAGGAGAGTCATTTCTAAGTGCTGCTCCAATAGAGATAACAAAATCAGAGTTTTTCATAATAGCGTCTGTATCTGTTGTCCAAAGACTGTTTCCAGATGCTGCTTCGTAATGATTTAAGAATTTTTGGAAAGCTCTTACTTCAGGGTTGTAAAGCTTAAGTCCCATTTTCTCTTTTAACGTCTGAAGCATCATCGCTTCTTCGTTGGTAATCATCGCATTAAAACGTACAGTCTCTGCTTTTTTGAATGCTTCAACAGCCGCATCAAATGCTGCTTGATCTTTACTTGCCGTGGTATTTTGGAAATCATAGGCAAAACGTGCAGAACCATCAAGTGATACATAGTTCCACTCATTGGTAATTCTGTAAATTTTCTCAGTTCTGTCTTCAATAGATGTTGGCTTCACTTCATAATAAATTTGTGCTCCATCAGATGAGTGTGCTGCTACGGCTGGCACTCTCTTTAAATCCCAAGCATTTGACGTATAGACAAAATCTACAGATGCAAGGGCTCCTACTGGACATACAGCAATACACTCACCACAGTCAGAACAGTTTGTATGTTCCGTTCCATTACTAGGTGCAATCACAGATTTTTGAAGTTTGTTCCACATAGAGTAGGCATCTTTTGGCATAGAATCTTTATACGCTTTGTCAAGCTCTGCTCCACCACGTTTTACAGTGGTAATGGCAGCATCACCAATCATATCTTTACACACTGTTGTACATCTTTCACATACGATACAAAGACCCGGATCGTAATGCAGAACTGAGGACCAGTTTACTGTTTCACGTTTTGTATCTGGAATCATATATGATTGTGAGTCTACACCTAGTTCAAGTGTATAGTTTTGCAACTCACACTCACCAGACTTGTCACAGACACCACACTGAAGAGGGTGGTTTACATCATAAACTTCCATAATAGCTCTACGCTCTTCAAGAATATTTGGTGTATCAATAGTAACTTCCATACCTTCTTTGACTTTAGCGTTACATGCATACACTTGTTTTCCATCTGCTTCTACCAGACAAATACGACATGCCAAAGTTGGCGAACATCTTGTCAGGTAACATATAGCTGGGATGAAAACATCATTTGCACGTGCTGCATTAAGAATATATTCACCCTCTTTAGCCTTGTACTCAATGCCGTCAATCTTGATAGTAATCATATTATCTACCGTTTGAACTTCACTCATATTAGCTTCCTATCTTTTGAATTTCTACTCTGCTAAATCTATAAGAGGATACCAAAGGGGTACTTAAGCCCATATCATATGTAGGGTTAAGTGCAATGGTTCCTTTCATAGATGTATCAATCTTAAACACACGTTTAAACGTCACTCCATCAATAGAGAAAGAAATGCTCTCTCCATCGCTAAGTTTTGTTGCATGTGCAAACTGTTGAGATCCCACTAAAAAAGCTTCCTCTTTTAATGGTTCACATAGATTTGTAAAGGCTGAGAACTGCTCTCTTGGATTACAGGTATACACGACCGCTCCATCAAAACCATCTAATTCTTCCACCTCTACTAATCTCTCATCAACAGATGTTTCACACTGATTTAAAATATACCCTCTATGCTCAGTTCCAATGGTGTCAAAGTAATCAGGAAGAGAATCAAACTCTACTGCTTTAAAGCCTTTTTCACTTGGAAGAGCCTTTGTATACGCTATGGTATATTCTGCATCTAAACCTAAAGCATTAGCAATATCATTAAGAACATATCCACCATAAGGCTGAGCCACATTCATAGGTACAACACGCTTATCATTCGTCGTGAGCGTACCTTCTTGCTGATTAAGTGCTGGCATATCCAGAGCATTGTCTAATTCTTTTGCATTACCAAGTGCAGAGAGTACAAAATCAGCCTCAACGTTATACCCAACTGTTTTTCCTGTTGCTTCATTATCAAGGTCACAAATAAGTGATACACCCATAGCATTTCCTGCAGGAGGGACACAAACAACATTAAAATCAGTGTATTTTTCCACAAGTGCAAGAATTTTAGCGATTTCTTCTGCTCTTGGGTGTGCATAAAGGTCTGCTCCTATAACCAGAGAAAAACCATTTTTCTTAAGCATCGATTTTCTAAGAAGTTCTAACTCCTCTTCCCCGACATTTGACTCTGCACTGAGATTACCTATGTCTAAGTCATTAAGGAATGCTTTTACATTCTGAGGAACTTCGACATCACGCAATAACATTTCAACAAGTAGCGCACTTACACCCTCTTCACTTTGTGGTTCATACTTAATAAACTGCGTCACAATGTTTTTCATCTCCACATCTTCTAATGGATGCATATAAGCCACACGTGCTCTATGCCATTTAGATGCCATGTTGATATGATACTTCACAGTTGGTGCATCATCATCAATTTTTGTACCAAGTACAATAATTGCTGTTGACTCTGAGATACCTTTAAGTGTCCCAGAGTAAAGCGATTTACCTGTGACTGAAGCATAGGCTCTCATAAACCTCTGATAGGCTCTTGCTTCGTGCGAAATGAGTTTTGCACCCGTAAGCGATTTTATCTTTTGTAAGATGAGTGCTTCTTCATTGGTAATTTGTGGAGCAAAAATGATACTGTCAGCATTTTTTACAGCTTCAACAGCTTTTTCAAATGCTTCAGTATCTTTAGTCACATCTTTGTTTGCATAGTCAAATCCATACCTACCAGCACCACAGAGTGAAGTAAATTCGAAATTATTTGTCATACGGTAAATCGTATCATGTTTCACTTCATAGGTCATCTGGCATCCTCCACCACAGTGAGGACAAGCAGATGGAATTTTTTCAAGCTCCCATGCATTGGTAGTGTATTTAAAGTTTGTATCTACTAATGCGCCTACAGGACAGACTGCTGCTGCTTCACCTAAAGAAGCATAATTTTTTTCTATCTTGGTATTTACAATAGATGAAGAGTATCCACCAAAGTGCAATTGTAATGCTTCATCACCTGTAATTTCTGTAGAAACCCGAACACATTTTTCGCACATAATACAAAGTGCAGGATCATAAGACACATGTCCCCAGTTCTCTACAGGTCTATGTTGATCACGTGCAGTAAAAGGTTGTTCTGCAAGGTCAAACTCCATTGTTTTATTTTGTAAATCACATTCACCAGACTTATCACATACACCACACTCTAAAGGATGGTTTACATTATAGAGTTTCATGATATTTTGACGTTCAGTATATATTTCACTATTGTTAGTAGTAATCACTGCACCATCTGTTGCTTTCTCTTGACAAGATAAAATAGCACCATCCACACCTTCCACATTTACAATACACATACGGCATGAAGCAATAGGCTTTACTTTTGTAAGGTAACACATGGTTGGGATATAGATATCATTCTCTCTTGCTATTTCTAAAATAGTTTTACCAAAAGTACTTTTACATACTTTTCCATCAATGGTAAGAACAATTTCTTTTCCTGTATTGATTGAATTATGTACACCCATATTACACCGCCACCATAGAAATATAATAACAACGCATACAACGTTCAGCCTCAGAAATTGCCTCTTCTCCAGTAAAACCTAAATTCACTTCTTTTTGATTGTCTTTACGCTCATCTGTTTCAAGTTTTTGACTCACTGCTCTAGGTATACCTGGCATCCAGCCTGTAATTTTTTCATTTTTATCATACACTTTTAATTTTGCTAAGTGATCTTCCATGATTTCATCATCAAGAAGTGTACATTTACCCTCATAGATATATCTACTTATCACAGAAGCAGCACGTCTTGCTTGACCTACAGCATTGACAATAGTCATAGGTCCATACTCACAGTCACCTGCAGCAAAAAGCCCTGGTCGTGATGTCATATAGTCTTTACCATTGGTAAGCATCGTATTCCATGACGTTAATTCTACTTCCCACTCTTCAGGAATAAGTTGTAAATCTGCTGCTTGTGACACAGCCGGGATTAAGTAATCACATTCAATTTCAAAATCTCCACCTTCAATTTTTACAAGTTGTGCTCTCCCACCATCAGGATCAGGGACAAGCTCAAAACGATTAACCTTGAGTTTGGTAATGTTCTCTCCATCATCAAAAATCTCTTCAATTGCCGAGTGAAAAATAAATTCTACACCCTCTTCTACTGCTTCATGATACTCTTCATAAGTTGTGTTACGAATAATCGTTTTTTCATCACGGCGATAAAGCATAATCACTTTCTTAGCACCCTCACGAATAGAACAACGAACCACATCCATAGAAGTAAATCCACCACCGACACAGACAACAATCTTATCTTTAAGCTCATTTGATGCGGGTGCACCAATATCATACTTATGCCAAAGATTTACTTTGTCAAGCATGGAAATAGCTCCCCAATAACCACCCATTTTTGGATTTTCATTTTCTGCACGTACTTTTTTAGAAAGTCTTGTCCCAAATGAAAGCAATGTTGCATCATACTCTGCATCTATCTCTTTAAGACGTGCAGCATCTACTCTATGGTTATTCGTAATACTGACTGTTGGCATCTCAAGAACAAAGTCAATATCTTTATTGTATTTATCAATAGGCATTCTATACTCTGGTACACCTACGGCTACTTCACCACCATTTACTGGTAACTCTTCAAAAATATCTACTTGTATACCCTCTAATGCAAGATAATATGCTGCAGTAAGCCCCGCAGGTCCAGCACCAATGATGGCAACTTTTTTACCATCATTTCTAGGTGACTTTGGCTCATGTGGATGCAACCAAGGTACTTCATGATCAGTCTCATAATCTGCACCAATACGTTTAAGCTCCATAATAGAGATAGGCTCATCAAGATTTGCACGACGACATGCATCTTCACACGGATGAGGACAAACACGTCCACAAGTATGTGCCAATGGCATCGTTTGTCTCGTTGCCTGTAAAGACTCTGTAAAGACCATATCTCTTACACCTTCAATATAAGCAGGAATATCTACATTCGCTGGACACATATCAGTACATGGTGCTGTGACTTTTGCAATGTATGAGGTATCACCATTATAATGTTTAGATGGAATTTGTGCATCAATACAAGTATCGAATTGATCTTTATAGTGTTCTATCAAATCTAAAATAGGCTTAGGCACAGTTTTACCAATTTCACACTTAGAAGTCACCATCATTGTTTGACTTATCTCTTTTAAGTGTGTGATGTCATCATAACTTCCTTCACCACGCGCAATTTTATCAAGTAGGTCATAGAGAATCCTACCACCCCATCTACCTGGTGCACAACGTCCACATGCTTCAGAATACTCTTGGTACTGTGCTGCATATTGATTTGCAAGTTCAACAGCATCTATATCTTCGTCGAAAATAGCTACACCATCCCAACCTATAAATGCTTTTGAAGCTCTATCACCATGATATGTTTCGGGTAGTCTAAATCCCGTTGCAACCCACTCGTCATAAGGTTTATCACGGTTATCGATAAACTCATCTCTCCAAGTGGAAAATACTACGCCTGACACTATTCAGCCTTTTCCGCTTCTGCAGCAGCCTTAGCAGCTTCTTTCTCTGCAAGTTTTTTTGCTTTATCTGCCTCTTTTTCCGCAGCAATCTTTGCAGCTTCAGCTGCTTTCTCTTCTGCTTCTTTTTTAGCTATTGCAAATGTCTCAGCACGTTTTTTACGTGTTTCTTCACTTACTTTTTTGACCACAACAGTCCAGTCAACTTCATTGAATTTTAATGAATTCATCAAGTCATGCCCTGATTCTTTTATCACATCAGCAGATTTTTGAATTGAAGAAAAATCTCCTACTTCAAACATAAAAATACCTACTTCATCTACTTTGATGCCTTTATCGATAAGCTCAAGCATTCTGTCATAAAAATCGTCTTTTAAGTGTCTTAAATCATAACGTTTCATTATCTATCCACCTCTCCAAATACGATGTTGGTTGTACCTATAATAGTTACAACATCTGCAATATATGTCCCTACAAGTAGTTTTTGTAGTAACCCTGTATGGAAGAAACTAGGTGCTCTACATTTCAGTCTGTAAGCATAGGGCTCACCTTCTGACTTAATGTAGAAACCAAGTTCACCTTTTGGTGATTCTGTTGGAACATACACTTCACCTCGTGGTGGTCTCATACCTTGAGTGACAAGTACAAAGTGCTGCATCAATGCATAGTTTTGTGTCATAATCTCTTCTTTTGGTGCAGAGATATATTGAGGCGCATGTGCCATCAGTTGTCCATCTGTTTCTTTATACATAGGGATTAACTGTCTTAATATACGTGTGGATTGTCTCATCTCTTCCATATAGAGTTTGTAACGCCCATAAGAATCACATCTATCTGAAGTTGGGATATCAAAATCTAATTCTGGATAAAGCTCATACGGTTCTTCTTTTCTAATGTCCCAGTTCACGCCAGAACCTCTAAGCATAACCCCTGTACAACCCCAGTTAAGTGCATCTTCTGCAGAAATAACCCCTACATCTTCCAAACGCATTTTCCAGATACGGTTTTGTGTAAGAAGCGCTTCATAGGTATGCTCTACTTCATAATCTACCTTATCACAGAATGCTGCAAGATTTTCTAACCAACCTGCAGGAAGATCGAGTGGCACACCACCAATACGTACAGCAGAATGTGTCAATCTTGCCCCACAATAATCTTCCATGAGGTCCATCGCAAATTCACGTTCACGAAATGCATACAAGAATACTGACATCGCTCCAACATCAAGCGCATGTGTTGCAATGAAGAAAAGGTGAGAAATCACACGGTTAAGTTCTAGAAGCGCTGTTCTAATCACCTGTGCACGTCTTGGTGCTTCAATACCAAGTAGTTTCTCTACTGCCAATGCATAGGCATAGTTATTTGAAGTAGACGCGATATAGTCAAGTCTATCAGTTGTTGGTAAGAATTCATTATATGTCATATTCTCAGCCATTTTTTCGATACCACGGTGTAAATATCCAATATCTGGATAGGCTTTTACTACCTGCTCACCTTCTAACTCAAGAACCAATCTTAACTGACCATGTGCTGAAGGGTGCTGAGGACCAAAGTTGATAACCATAGTATTGTCATCACGCTCGAAATTGAGGTTTTCAAAAAATGGTGATAATTTATTTGCTACTTGCATAGTCGCTCCCTATCTTCTCTCGTCTAATGTTTTAGACGCTTTTTTATTATAGTTTACGAGTGCCGTTTCACTATATTCTATTTCTTGTTCTTCTTCTGTATATTCTGCACCAAATGGTACTTCATACCCTACACGTGAGAAACGTTTTGTATCTTTAATATCAATTTTAGCGGGGTCTCTGTTTTCAGGCCCGATGATATCTCTATACTCTTTTCCAAAGATTTTATCTACCTCATACCATGAAGCAAACTCATCTCCAAAGAGAGGATATGTTTTAAGTAAAGGATGTCCTTCCCAGTCATCTGGCATAAGAATACGCTTGAGGAAAGGGTGATTGTTCACTTTAATACCAAACATATCAAACATTTCACGCTCTGCAAAGTTTGCAGAATTGAAAAGTGGCTCAATACTCTCTATCGCTAAGCCATTGGCTAAACGACATACTACTCTGACTCTTTTTGCTTCAGTTACATTCAAAAGTTGCCAAAAAAGTTCAAATTCATTGTCTTTTGCCAAATAATCTACAGCGGACTGTTCTGAACATTGTGTATAACCACATTGCTCTTTGAGTATTTTTATTACTTTAAAGTTATCTTCTGGATTAATATGAAGTACGAGTTGACCTATCTCAACATAACTCTCTTTTATATCAGCACCTACGGTTTTCACAACATTAGCAAAATGAGAACCCTCTTCTATTTTTTCTCTAGGTACACGGGGTACAACATGAAATCTATCCGTATAGTAAGCTTTTTTCTGAACATTGTCTTTTGGTACATACTTACGCATTATATTAACCTCGCTCTTTTACCTGTTTGGTTTGTTAAATCTTGCTTTGTATTTTTCTTCATGTCTGCAGATTCTTTACGTATCTTTTTTTGAAGCATCATCATTGCATATTGTAATGTTTCTGGACGTGGTGCACATCCTGGCAAGTAGATATCAACAGGGATAATTCTATCTACTCCTTGTACCGTTGCATACGTATTAAACATACCACCAGTATTTGCACATGACCCCATAGAAATGACCCATTTAGGCTCAGTCATTTGGTCATAGAGTCTTCTAGCAAATTCAGAATGCTTTTTAGAAAGTGTTCCCGCGAGTATCATTACATCTGCTTGTCTCGGACTTGCTCTAAAAATAGTCCCCATTCTATCAAAGTCATAACGTGAGGCACCCGATGCCATCATCTCAATCGCACAACATGCGAGTCCATAAGTCAGCGGCCAAAGTGAATTTGAACGCCCCCAGTTTACGAGTTTATCTACCGAAGTCAATGCTATCGGTAATCCAGCTGCGCTGGCATAATTTACTTGATGCTGTGCCATTCAAGTGCTCCTTTTTTCCATGCATATACGAAACCAATCGTAAGTAGTAATATAAATAGTATCATTTCCGTAAAACCAAACCAACCAAGTAGTTTAAAGTCAATCGCCCAAGGAAACATAAAGATAATCTCTACATCAAATAAGATAAACAAAAGTGCTATCAAATAGAACTGTGCTGAGATAGTGTTCGGCTGTTTCGTTACCTCTGGTCCACATTCGTAGATACTTAGTTTCAGTCTTTCTGTGTCAAGACGTGCCATTTTACGTGATACAAAACGTGCAGCCCATAACGTTGCGGGGAACGCTACTGCTGTTAACGCAAACAAAACAAATACACCAAAATATGGGTGTTCTGTAAGTACATGAGTCATATTAATCCCTTAAAATTGAATTCATCATTCCCTCTCATTAGAGCAGAAAATTCTCAGAATAGTAAGTTATAGTAGCCAAAAGTTAATTAAAGTCATTGTGTAGTCTTTGTGGATATTTACGACTTTAATAGTTTGTAACTATGTGAAACAAAGAAAAAGGGGGCTACAATGTCAAAAATATATTTTAGGATACCTATAATGAAAAAAATCACGAACATTTTATATTGGATTGCCATGATAGGCTTACTTTTTTGGTTTGCTTACTCTAAAGGATGGATACTTGCTAATTTTAAATCTATAGATGCGAAACAAGCTTTACAGCTATTAGAAAATGATACTAATGTGAGTTTATTGGATGTACGTACTATAGCCGAATATAAAGAAGGTCATTTAAGAGAGTCAACACTTATTCCTGTACAAGCACTCTCAGAGAATCTCGGAATGCTTAAATCGGACAAAAATAAAAAAATGATTGTTTATTGTCGTACAGGAAGCCGCTCAGTTGCAGCTTCACGGATATTAGAAGAAAATGGATTTACCCCACTCAATGTAAAAGGTGGGATTATCCAATTAAAAGCTGCTGGTGCAGAGATTATAAAATAATATTTTATAACTCTATATTAAGTGATCCTAAGGTTTCATACGTAATCCCACCTGTAGCAAGAGCATTGTCTTTTTGATAACGCTCTAAAGCATTTCTTGTTCCTCTACCAAGTACACCATCTGGTTTACCTGTATGATATGATTTTTCATTCAATGCTGTTTGAATTTTTTTAATGACATCTTTAGTCATATTGGTTTGACATAAAATACGTTGCCACCCGACATGTGTACTAGCAAGTTTTTTACGTTTTTCTACCATTTTGTATTCTGCTTCTATTGGTGTTTTCACTTCTTTGGCTTCACTCACGAGTTTCTCTACCTTGACTGTCTTATAGACTGCAGGAATAATTTCTTCTTTCACTGTAGCAGGTGTATCAAGTACTACTTTTTTAACATCTTTTGTTACAGCAGGTGTTTCGACGAGACAAATCATGTGCCCAGTAAATCGCCATGGCTTATCAGCACCTGTTTGTGCATCTGTCCACATAAATGATGCTGCCGTATCTGGTACTTTCTTTTCTATCGTCTTATGTACTGCAGGAATCAGTGTATTTTTTAAAGTAGGCGCAGAGACAAGATGTTTGACTTTTATCGTTTTAATATCAGCAGGAATCTCTTGAACTTCCGTTCTTGCTGGACTTTTCACCACTAGTTTTTTAATTGTCTTATATTTCGCAGGTACTTTAACCAAACACATAATCTCACCTGTTGCACCAGAAAGTTTTTGCGCAGGATTTTTACCTTTTTTCCATACAGTTTTTGCCTCTTCAATCAATACTTTTTCTTCAACATATTCATATTCAGCAGGAACTTGTACTACTTTTTTTGAAGGAGGAATCACTTCAATTTGTTGTTCTTTTGTCTCAAAACTTGCAGGAATCACTTCTGTTTCATTACGCTCATTTTGAACAATCAAATCTTCTGTTTCAACTTTATAGCTAGCAGGCTGAAAGTACTCTTTATAACAGGTATTGGCTACTGCTTTATCTAGATCAACACCTTGTGCTTTAATCGCATCTAACATCGCTTGACTGACAGGCAATGCCCTTTTTTTCAATGATGTTTTCCATACTCTTGAGGCAGGTTTCACTTCAATTGTTTCTATCATCTCTTTATAACTAGCTGGCACAGGAATAAGCTTTTTGCTTTCTGGTACAACTACTATTTGTTTTTCAACTGTTTCATATTGTGCAGGGACGATACTAATCTCTTCTGTCGGTTCCTTCACCATGACCTTTTCTTCTACATTTTCATACTTTGCTGGGGACATAACTCTTGCATAACATTCACCAGGCTTTGCATTTGGTGGTGTCAGAGAGACTTCTCCCGCATAGATAGTGCTGAGAGGTAAAAGTAACCCCACGAGTAAGTTTGAGTATTTGATTTTCATAATTCTGCCTTCCTAGATAGTTTCCCGTATCTTATAAAAGAAAAATTACTTGAATATTACTTCACGCCTAAAAGGAGTTGATCATAGACTTCCAAAGTAGTCTCAAATGTTTCAGAACTTTGCGATTTTTTCTTTTTGAGTTCCGCTTTCATTAAAAGTGTCAATTCACGTAAACGTCTAGAAACTTCTCGTTTACATCCTTTTTGCCCTCGGGCATTACAGTTATCTATCAATGTAATAATTTGAGGGAAAAGTGCAGCAGTGAGTTTATTATACATTTCACTGTAGACACGCCCTTCTATGAATTGCTCTATAATTTTTTCTTGCTCTTTTGTATATCCCCATACTTCATCGATATACGCGATTTGATCATTGATATGTTTGTGCTTGTTCTTTTCTATTTTATGACGTTTCTTTTTAATTTTTTCTAAAGCTTTATAAGTATGACTTTGGGGTTGAAAGCCTTTTTGTTGATGCTTCCACATCACATACCCTAACAACCCTAAACTTATAATTGCCATCACAGGAAGAACATAAGGATAAAAATAACCTAAAAGTGACGTAAGAAACACACTTAAAAGTACACATATCTTTTGCATTTTAGACTTTGAATCCCATACTTTTACTACCTTCAAAGCTTGATCCTAACTCTTTTTCTATCTCTTCTAAAAAGTCTTGATTGGAGAAAACAGACTCCTCTCGTACAGCGACTTTATAAGCCGTATTTTTAATAATGAGATTTATCTGTCCCCCTGTGAGTTCATGTTTAGCAAGTTCTGTCATATCAAACCCCTCTTCATAATCTGCATTTTCAGGAAGCATAAACTGCCACAGACGCAAACGCTGTTTCTTCCCAGGTTTTTTAAATTCTATCTTGTAGTTAAAACGACGTGAAAATGCCTTGTCTATATTACCAAGTAGGTTTGTCGTAGCAATGAGTATTCCCTCAAACTTCTCTATCTGTTCTAGAAAAATATTTTGCATCTGATTATGCATCTTATCTGCAGAAGACCCTGTACCTTCTGAACGGCTACTTAAAAACTGATCTGCCTCGTTGAGTAATAAAATGGGATCAACTTTTGCTTTTTTACTTAACTCTTTAAAATCATCAAATATCTTACGAACATTCTTTTCACTCTCCCCTACATACATTGACAATATCTTAGAACAGTCAAATGACAAGATAGGTCGTTTCAGAGTTTTTGCTAAACTCATAGCCGTCATCGTTTTACCAGTCCCTGCTGCACCATAGAAAATAATACGTGCATCAATGCCTTTACGTTTATCTTTAATACCCCACTCACGTAGTTTTTTAAACACCTCTTTGTCAACTTGTTTGACAACGTTGTTAAGCGTCTCCCTTGTCTTCGGATGAAGTACCACATCATCAAGTGTAGTACTAGGCTTGAGATACTCAAAAAGTTCTTGTTCATCTACGAGTTCATTCAGTTTGAGTTTGGCTACCTTTTTCTTCTTTGTAGGATGAATAATACGTTGCATCACTTCTTCTTGCAAGTAAAAAGAACGGCTCACACCACCAAACATATTGAGTATTTCTTCATAATCTATAATCTCTTCAGTAATAAGCTTTGCACCTTCTTCAAGTAAAGCACGGTTTTTTATTTTTTCATATTCATCAAAACTTATAAGTTCTATAAGCGTATTCATATCTCTAAACTGTCCTTCACCACCAGAATACTCTTCTTTAAGTAAAGCTAAAAAAATACGCTTCTCTTTTTCATCAAGTTCTTTCTCTTTAAAAAACTCTTCTACCACAATAGGTGTCTGCGTCATTTTCACACGTTCTTCTATGCGTGTGGTTAAAAGTGTCAACTTGTTTTTCAAACGTCCTATACTTAAAGAGTTGTCTGCAAATCCTTGTTTAAATGTAGAAATTTTATGCAAAAGAGACACCATATCAAACTGGTCTTGTAAGTATTCCAAATGGTCAGTATAGGGTTTAACTTCTGGTAAAAATATTTCAAGTGAGCCCTCCTCAAGTAGTCTTAGTAAAGAAATACTAGGTGTCACTGAAGTACCTAAAAGTTCTAACTGAGAAGTTTCATGTGCTTTAATCTGCCCAAAACTCATTTGTATAAACCAACCCAAATCTAAAAGGTTTTTTATCAATGAAAGCTTTTTTAAATAACTGTAAGTATCATCTGAAAAATTATCTTGTAACATTTCAAGCACAGGTACTTCTTCTAGCCCTTTAACATAACGCTGAGAGACATACTGTACAAGTTGTGCTTCCCCTTTGGTACATTTAAGGTGTTGATAAATGAGTGTTTTACTCACATCTTTTGCTTCTATAAAGTTAATCAAGTATTTCAATCGTCATCCTAATCTATGGAAATAATTTTGAGTATAACAAAGATTTGATATACTCTAAATTATAAAATTACAGAGAGACCTATGCTATTTTTTAAAAACCTTTTTGCCAAACCATTGACAAGTACACTTACGGTTACTTCAAAGAATGGCTTTCATTTACGTCCTGTAGCAAAGTTTGTCTCTGAAGCTAAAAAATTTGAGTGTGATATCAAAGCTATCTTTCAAAATAAATCTGTTTCAGCAAAAGCAGTCAATGCTTTGCTTTCATTGGGTTTGGACAAAGGGGATAGTTTTACCTTAACACTGCAAGGGAAAAATGCTACACAAGCATTACGTACACTTACACAAACCTTTATAACCCTTATGCAAGAAGATAAAGAAATAAAAAACATTATAAATACACAGCATCACTATAAAGGAAAGACTTTTTCAGGTGACAGTATCTATCAGGGTATTGCCATTGCAGCACTTTATCATTTTAGACGAGAAGAATCATATACAGATAATGATGCTACGTTTAAAGGTTCCATCGTACATGCTGTTTTTATTTTGACAAAACTTTCTGAAGAAACCACTCAAAGTGATATTGCAAATATCTATCTGGCACAAAAAGAGCTTCTTTTGCAACTTAGTGAAGAAGCACAGGATATAGAAACATTTTCTGCTCTCATTGAAAAAGAAATCAATGCATTAAAAGGTACTAAGCTAGAAAGCAAAGCAGTAGATTATCAAGATTTACTACGTTTGGTAAAATCCAACCTAGGATACAGTTACCATACTAAATTTCCTACAGAGCCATTTATCCTTATCTCAGATGATTTACTACCCAGTGAAATCACTCAGTTAGAAACAAGTAGCGTTCAAGGTGTTATACTTACGCAAAGTTCACTTACCTCACATACTGCTATTTTACTCAGAACTGCGGGTATCCCTTCTCTCATACTTCCCCATGAGATAGATGGTTCATCAGATGAAGTCATTTTAGATACCTATGCAGGCGTTCTTATACATACTCCCACACAGCAAGATCTTGAAAATGCTACAAAGATACAAGATAACCATAAGATGCAGGAAAAACTTAGCCAGAAAAAACGTTTTGAACCTGCTATTACAAAGAACAAAAAAAGCATTCAGATCTATGCCAATATCACCGATGTAAACTCTGCAACCATAGCAAAAGAAGCAGGCGCTGAAGGTATTGGGCTTTTGCGTACAGAATTTTTATTTGGCGCGCAACAACCAAGCCTTGAAACACAAAAAAAAGCCTATCAGGACATTTTTGCACTCTTTGATGATATCACGGTAAGAACCCTCGATGTAGGAGGGGATAAAGCATTGCCATACATTTCACTCCCTAAAGAAGACAACCCTTTTTTAGGCATACGTGGCGTACGTCTTTTTCAAAGTCATCCCAAGATACTTGAAGAACAACTCCATGCTATCTTTCTTGCTGCCAAAGACAAAGCTATTAAAGTCATGTTTCCTATGGTCTCCTCTGTTGAAGAGTTTACCCATGCCAAAGCCTTTGCACTACACGTTGCAGATAAGTATCAACTCAATGCCAATACCATTCTCTTTGGTATGATGATAGAAGTACCTTCAGTATTATTTGACTTACAAGCATTTGATAAAGTAGTAGATTTCTATTCTATAGGAACGAATGACCTCACTCAATACCTTTTTG
>Ga0256828_1000616_pt1 | contig 23407 bp, 15 predicted proteins | sample CV88metaG_FD_185993 | JGI IMG/M metagenome (GOLD analysis project Ga0256828, IMG submission 185993) | Hydrothermal vent microbial communities from East Pacific Rise, Pacific Ocean - CV88 | ecosystem: Environmental > Aquatic > Marine > Hydrothermal vents | place: Pacific Ocean: East Pacific Rise...
TGCATTATTTATAATATTTAATATAGCTTGTCCTAACTCATTTGGATAACCAGTAGCTTTTAATCGATCTTCATAATGAAAGTTCAACTCAATATTTGCTTGAGAATATATAGGTCTAACCATATCGATAGTATCTTCAATTACATCATTGATACAAAACTCTAATTTCTCTTTTTCTGGTTTAAAAAAGTTTCTAAAGTCATCTATTGTTTCAGACATATTTTGTATCTGTTTTTTAGAATTTACTTTAAAATACTCAATAAATGTATCATCTAACTTGCCTCTTTTATATTTTAATATCACCGATTGATTTAATATAGATAGACTATTTAGTGGTTGTCTCCATTGGTGTGCTATCATAGATATGATCTCACCCATCTGAGCTAAACGACTTTGATGAAGCATCAATTTCTCTTTCTCTTTATTTTTTGCTATCTCATCTTTTACTTTATTCTCTAATGTTGAGTTAAGATCACTTATCTCTTGCTTTAATCTCAACTGTCTTTTATAGAAAAATAGAATAATCAAGATAATAATAGTAGCTATTGCTAAAATAGACCATACTAAAGTATAATCTGTCTTTTTAATCACATCTTGTGTTGTCCACTTGTCATTGATCACTTTCATAGTATCTTTAGATATTAGTGCTAATGTTTTATCAATAGCACTTAAAAGAAGATTTTCATCATCTCTTACAGCAACACTTAAATTACATTTTAATTTACTATAACCTGATATTTGAAGATTTTCTAAATTTTCCCTTTTACTATTGTACATCAAAACTGGTAATGTAGATATCGTAAAATATGCTTTTTTAGCATTTACAATTTTAAATGCCTCTAACATACTTTTTGTATCTTGTATCTGTATATTTGGATATGATTGTTTAAGTATCATAGATATACCAGATGCTTCTCTTCTTACCATAGGTTTATCTACTATATAAGCTAAATTATCTACAAGAGGTTTATCTTTTGTAGTAATTATTGCTAAATCATAACTAAGATAAGGTTTTGTAAAAGATGAATACTCTTTTCTTTGTTCTGTCTCAACAGCAGATGCTAATATATCACATTTCTTATTTTTTAATAACTCTTGAGACTCTTTCCAAGATTTAGATATCACATATTGTGGTTCTAATTTTAACTTATCTGCTACAATATTTATTATATCTATTGTTATACCCTTTGGTTTACCATGATCTACAAATTCTATTGGAGCCCATGATGGATTTGTACATATTTTAAGAACTTTTTTACCTTTTAAGTAGTTTGTTTCCTTTATAGAATATATATCTGATTTCATATTTGCTATACCAAACCATTTATCCTCTAAACTATCAAACTCTTTTTGTGTAACACTATCTTGTGCTTTTTGTAATATATCTCTTAGTATTGGTTGACTTTTTCTTACACCAATAGCAAGATCGGTCATAAGCTCTTTATCATCGTTTATTGTTATATATTTTATCTTTAAGCCATTCTTTGTAATAAGATAGTTTACAACAGCATAGTTCTCAACTAAAGCATCTGCTTGCTTATTTACAATAGCATATAAACACTCTTGTGTATTTGTAAAAGTTTTTATATGTATTTTTGGATAGTTTTCTCTTAAATATTTCTCAGTATAAAAATCTTTTGGTACAGCTACTGTTTTACCAGCTAAGTCAGATAATGTTTGAAGGTCAGGTATATTTGAAAATATCGCTTTTTTAGATGTCATAAATGGTTTAGTAAAATTGATATATCTTTCTCTCTCTTTAGTATCTGCAATATTTGATATAACATCTATCTTCTCTGTTTTTAACATATTTACAAATTCACTCCAACTATGTCCAGATATATATTTTATATTTAGATCTAGTTTTTTAGCTAATAGATCCATATAATCTATAACAAACCCTTTTGGTATAGCATTTTGATTGAAATTATATGGAGCCCATATAGCCTCATTGTGTACTGTTATAGTTTTATGTTTTAATATATATCGTTGTTCCTCTTTGGTCAATAAAATATTATTTTTTGAGTCTAGTTTTAGTTTTTTATAATTTTGTTTTACAACCGCATATAGATCTTTTGGTAATTTAGATAAACTTTTTAGTGTCGGAAATAGTACACCATTTTTTGTTTTGTAACTATTTTTATAATAAAGTGTAATATATCCAATAGGTACAATATCATCTCCATCTTCATAGAGTATATCCTGAGTGATAGTTGATATATTTTTACTTTGAATAGGTTCATTAACTAAAACTTTACCATCTACTTTACTTAAACTTAAAAATAAATTATGACTTTTTTTATCATTTATAGATATCCCTACAATATCAGGATGTATAAAAAAGTTTTCCAATATAGATTGTAGTTTTTTATTTTCATATTTAAAAATATATTGACTTGATATATTTGCTAATAGTTTTGTAAAAAGTAACATCTCCTCTACATCTTGAGTTTGATAAAACTCTATTATCTCATCGTATCTTCCACTATCTTTTAATTTTTTTAAACCTATATTAAAATCATCTCTTACTTTTTTAGATCTAAATGTCATAGGATAGACTTTCTTTTGTGGAAATATATTATGAAATTCATATTCATCTTTGTTATTTAAATGTATCTTATACCAATTAAATATAGTTTTATCTATAATAATCGCATCTACTTTTCCAGAGAAAAACATCTGAACATCATCTTTTTGTGAAAAATTATCATTGTATGAGTATCTAAAAATCCCATTTATTGGATTGAAATATTTGTAAAATTTTTCACCTAAATCATTATATGCACCATTCCATGTTACAAACTGAATAGAAGCTAGATCATCTAAACTATCTATTATTAGGTTTGAGTCTTTTCGTGTTATTACATAATTTTCATAGCTAGTAAATGGATCACTATCAAATAATTTATCATCTGTTTTAGATATAGTACCAACTGCATCTATATTATTATTTTGAGATAATATATTTTGCAGGTAACTTTTTGGTTTTTGTGTGATCTTTATATCATAATTTACTAATGCAAAAGCTTCTATTAATAGATCTGGTTCTATCCCTTTTTTACTAGATTTACCAAATACAAATGGTGGCTTATCTACTCCTAAAACTACATTTAAAGTTTTATTGTTATTTGCATATAAATTTATAAATAAAATAGATATGATTATTAGTATATGTTTCATCATTATGTCCTATATATAGGATTACTTATAGCTATAATATCCTCTATTTCCTCTAAATCTATATTCTCATAATCTATTTTTTCAAGTTTTTCCAAAACATCTGCTAGTTCTTGTGTTTTTTCTACTATTTTCTGATTGGTTGCTAAATCATCTTTTGTGATTTGTATATTATTTTCTATCTTAAAGCTAACACTACTTGCTATTGTTAAGATTATAGATAATGGCTGTCTCCAATGGTGTGCAATACTTTTTACCATATTAAAAACCAACTCAGCTTTCTCTTTCTCATGTCTAGCTTTTACGATCTCTTTCTCTCTTTTATCGTAATTTATTTTTTTTACTATCTTATCTAATTTTGAAAATAATAGATCCATATCCTCTAATGGTTTATTTATAAAACTATCTACACCTATATCAATTGCCTCTTTTAATTTAGCTATATCAGTTAGTGCAGATATTATTATAATAGATTGATCTTCATTTATCTCTTTTATCATTTTACACATCTGTAAACCATCTAAATATGGTATATTAATATCTGTTATAACTAAATCTATATTATTTTGTTTATACTTTTCTATACCTTCTTGACCATCTATAGCTACAATTATATTATCAAATATATCATCTAACAATATAAGTGTAGCTTCCCTTGCATCTTCATCATCCTCTACATAAAGTACAGTTAATTTTTTTGTATTCTTAATAAGTTTATCTAAATCAAACATAACTAAAATTATCTTTTATCTATTGTTGGAGTAGGTTTTCCAAAATAATAACCTTGAGAATAATCTACACCTAAATCATTTAAGATATTATATATCTTCTCATTTTCAACAAACTCTGCTACTGTTTTTATATTTTGCTCTTTTGCAAATATAACTATTGTTTTTACAACAGAATATGAGTAACTATTTGTCTCTATATCCCTTACTAAACACCCATCTATTTTTAAAATATCTGGTTGATAATCTAAAAGTCTTTCAAAATTTGAATATCCTGCTCCAAAATCATCTATTGCAATATTTACCCCTAGATTTTTAACATCTGTAATAAACTCTTTAATAATATTAAAGTTTTTTACACCCTCATCCTCTAATAATTCTAAAACTATTCTATTTGCATACTCTTTATGCTCTTCTAATAGTTTAAAGATCTTATCTCTTGTAGGTTTTAACTCTATATCTAAAGCAGATAAATTTATAGATATATCTGCACTAGTACTTTTTAAAGCACTAAATGAGTTATCAAGTACCATATTTGTTATTTGAGAATAATATTTACCTTTTTTTGCAACATCTAAAAAGAAAAATGGTGATAATACTTTATCATTCTCATCTATCAATCTTACTAGGGATTCATACTTCTCTATCTCTTTTGTTTTATTGTTTATAATTGGTTGAAAATATGAAACAATCTTACATTCGCTTAGAGCTTTTTTTACCATTGATATTGTTTCCATATTTTTTTGTGCTTTCTCTTTCTCTATTTTTGCAAAGTTATTAGATACTATAAAATTTTGCTTATTGTGGATTAGTTTTTTAATACCAAGTTTTGCACTCTCTAATACCTGTTCATCATCATATGATATACTAATCATAATAGATAGATCATAATCTATCTCACCAATATTTATCTTACAATCTTTGATTCTCTCTTGATACTCTTTCATATATGTTAAAAAGTTATCTTGATCACCACCCATACAATATTTTTTCTCATTTGTCATAGCATACTCACCATTTCCAAGCTGATACACTTTTTCAAACTTACATGTTTGAGGGATATTTTCCTCTAGATATTCTGTAACCTTATCTTGAATATGCTCAACTGTACTATTATCGTAGAACTCCTCTAATGTACTATAATCTTCAAGTTTAATATAAACCACTAAAGGCTCATCAGAATTTTTTATAGCATCATTTAACTGTTTTTTAGGATTCATTACCTCTGTAATATCATCTCTTAAAGCTATATACTCTATTATCTCACCATTCTCATCAAGTATAGGTTTAATAGTTGTTTTTAAATAATATAAATCACCATATCGTGATATAAATTTAACAACACCCTGCCATATCTCTTTTTTATTTAAAATAGTATCCCATATCTCATCGTGTATCTCTTTTGGTTGTTGATATTTTAAGAGAGAATGATAATCTGATCCTATTAACTCCTCTTTTGTATATTGTGATATTTCACAAAATAGATCATTTACATATGTTATTACACCATTTGTATCAATCACAGAGATAATAGAACTTTTATCTGTGATATTTTTATATTGATTTAAAAGATTGTTACTTTTTGTTATCTCTTTTGCTAACTTTAATTTCTCTATAGTTTTATTTAATACACCTAAAAACTGATCTATATCGATAGGTTTTAAAAGATACCCCTCAACACCTAGTTTAATACTATCCATAAAAAATCCAGATTCATTATATGCCGATAGTACTAAAATAGGAACAGTAGAATCTACAGATCTAATTTTCTCGATCATCTCCAAACCATTCATTTTTGGCATATTTATATCTGTGATAATTATATCTATATCACTATTTTCTTTAAATTTATCATAACCATCTTCACCATCAATAGCTACTACAATATTGTGAAAAAACTCTTCTAAAACTACTATTGTTGATAATCTTGCCTCTTCATTATCTTCTACATAAAGTAACTTTAAATTTTGTGAATACTCTATAACCTCTTCTATATCAAAATCAAACATTATCTATCTCCTTTAATTCTATTTGAAACACTGCTCCATCTTCATTGTTTGAAACAGTCAATTTACCACCACAATGATCTTCTATGATAGTTTTACTCATATAAAGACCAAGACCTGTACCATCTTTTTTTGTTTTAGTTGAAAAATATGGATCAAAAATTTTATCTATGATATCTTCTGGTATACCACCACCATTATCACTTACTATCAATTTATTACCAACTGTTTTTATTATGATTTTTGCACCTTCAATTTTTTTATCCAAAAGGATATCTTCTGCATTTTTTATAAGATTTAAAACAACTTGTTTTAACTCATTTGGATATGTATTAAATCTAACTTCAGATTCTAACTCCTCAACCAACTCTATACCCTTATTTGCTATAGAGATCTTTACAATATCCATAACACTTTTTATTACACTTGTATATTGTGTCTCTTTTTTCTCTTTATTTGTTTTAAAGAACTCTCTAAAATCATCTATAGTAGAGCTTAAATGTTGAGAATAATCTGAAATTCTACTAGTTAATTCGATTGTTGTTTTATTATCCAATTTATTTAATTGTGCTTTTAATTTTAATCCAGCACTTGTACTACTAATAGCAGCTAAAGGTTGTCTCCATTGATGTGCAATCATACTTATCATCTCACCCATTTGAGCAAGTCTACTTTGCTGTATAATCTGTTGATCTTTTTGTCTATTTTTTTCAACCTCCTCTTTTACTGTTTTTTCTAACTTTTCATTAAAAGATAAGATCTCTTTTAATCTTTTATGATCAATATATCCAAACCAGATCATTATAATAAATATAAAAAATGCAAATACAATAGCAGACTCTAATGTTTCATCAAGTTTTGCTAAAGATACTACTATAAGATCATGACCTTGAAGTGAAAAATCTATAACTATCATCGCTACTACTTTATCATCTATCACAATTGGCTTTAGATATGTCATCCAGATACCTTTTGCTGCACTATCTTGAAATGTTATAGCTTTTTTATTTTTATATGCTTCTTCCCATTTTTCTATATCTATTGGTAGAAAAAGCTCACCTATATCACTTTTCTCTTCACTTTTTGTAGCACCATCTAGTAAAAATCTAAACTCTTCCGCATCTGGTGACTCTTTATCTACTACATATATATATTTATATCTATTTGTTACTAATAGCTGTAAGCTATCCTCTATTTTCTCTATCATTTCTGGATTAGATGATAATGTTTCATAAATATTACAAAGCTTTCTGTCACCTTTTGTTCTTACTGTCTCTATAATCTTTTCTTTGATATTTTCTGAAATATCATCAATAAAATTTATATAAATGTTTTTATTGATATCTATTACATCATCTTTTGTTTCCTCAAAAAGAGAATATATTCCAATTGATCCTACAAATATAATAACTGCCAATATATTAAAAACTAAATATATTTTTATATTTTTCATCTTTTCAATCATCTTTTATCCTTATCATAGCTACTATAAAATTTTTCAAAATGTATACTCCATAGTTAACATAACTTTCCTATCAATAGAAGATATATGTAGAGAGCTATCTGTTGTATAAGTATTAGGATCTAACATTTTATACTCTGTTGCTCTAGCCTTATTTAAAATATTTGTCCCTTTTATAGAGAAGCTTAGATCATCACTTTTATGGTATGTTACACCAGCACCATAATCATAAAAACCCTTATACTCATAATTATCTTTATAAAATAATATCTCATTAAATATATCAAATCTACCTATTGTTTTTAAATCTCTTAGTGTAGATGCATATTGAAAAAACTTTTTATCCATTGTACAATTTGCTGTATTATTATATCCTATGGTAAATTCAAATTTACTATAATTGTTATATTCTCGTACATATCTTAGAAATATACTTTTTATATATAAGGTTTTATCATAATTATCTAACAACCCAGCATCATTTGGTATCAATTGATCTTGTATTGTTGTGTAACTAGCAATAAATTCATATAAATTTGATCCTAATCTATATTTTAAATCTTCCATATATATATCTAAATTTGTTGGTTTAATTTTCTTATTTATATCTACTAAATATATACTATTTACCAAATATGGATCAATCGCAATTTGTACATTTGAAACTATTGTTTTAGATATAATATTTTCATTTGTATATGTATATCCTAATCTATATGATAATAGATTATCATCTTGATTAGAATGGTTATTATTTACAATAGAGTATGATACACCCATTGTAAATATTTTATTATCTGCAATTGAATGCTGATTTTCTATAAATGTTGTAGATGTTGTTTGTTGATCATGTCCAGTATTTGGTAGAGGCTCTCCATTTAATTCTATCTTATCATAATTAAAATGTTTCAATCTATAACTAGACCCAACTAGAAGCTTATTTGATCCTATATTTTTATTATATTTTATACTTGCAGTATATACTTCAGAATTTGAATCAGAATCTAACAAATATGCATAGCTTGTACCATTGGTACTATTTATCGCAGCTATATTCGATGAATAAATATCTTCAAAATATGTTTTAGTATTTACACTGTCAAATGTAGCTAGAAAAGATATATTTTCATATTTGGTATCATACCCTATATGAATATAATCGGTATCTATAGTTGAATCTTTTGGTGTAGCAAAGATACTATTACCTATAAAACCATCTTGCGATCTTGAGATAATATCTAATAAAATTTTATGATTACCTTTTGAAAATGATCCAAACATATGATCTGTTTTACTATCTCTTGAAAGTGTTGCACCATAGTTATCATATTTTTCTCTTCTATCATCAACTTTACTTGCATATGCAAAATATGACCAATCATTCTCAAGATGAGATGTTGTATATCCTGTAATAGATTTAGTTCCACGGCTACCTCCACTAATAGCTACTTTACTACCTTCATCTTTTTTAGCTACTTTAGAATAAAGTTTTATAACAGTAAAAGCAGCTTCAGTAGAGAACTCAAATGTGGGATTTACACTATATATCTCAATATGATCTACAAAATCAATATCCATATTTCCATACAATATTATACCACTACCATACAACCCTGTTGTGATCTCTTGATTGTCGATATATACCTTTATACTACTACTCATATATGGTGTAGATGCTTGTACTAAATATGGATCACTTAAACCAAATCTATTTTCATTGTATCCAAATGGATATGTTGATTTTAATATATCTTTTAGATTATGAGCTTGCATTTTTTCTATATCATTTCTTGTAAAAATATATGATATACCACCATTTTCTAATTTTGTTTTTTCAGATAGATCTGTTTTTTTCTCTATATCTTGAAGTAGATCATCTATGCTAAGATCATCTACAGCCAATAATCGTGTAGATAATATTATTGATAATAATATTGTTTTATTTATATTGCTATTGTATCCTATCATTTTGCATACTTTCTAAGACTCTCAGGTAAATCTAAACCATAAAAATCTATCATATTTTTTTTAAATTTTATTTGTGGACGACCTTTTCTCCAATAAAATGCACCAAAGCTATTTTTCATATATTTAAATCCTTTGTATGTTGTAGCAAATATTGGTTTGTTCTTACAAACCTCATCTAGGTTGTCAAACTTTTTACCTACTAAAATTAAAGTATCTCGATCACAATGATCTACTAATTTAAATTTAGAACTGTATTTTAGTATCTCTTTCGTATCATTATCTGCATATATTCTTATAGGAATATTTGTAAATATAGATGTTAAAACTTTTTCATATAATTTTTGCTCATAATTATTATCTGCCAAAATTATATTTAGAGATATTATTAGTATTAATATCTTTTTCATTAAAATGTGTACTCCATTGTTATCATAAAAAACTTATCCTCTGCAGAAGCTTCCAATATCTCTTTTGGTTGTTGTGTATCTAAATCCTTTACAATATATGTAGTTGTTTTAGCTTTATTTAATATATTTAACCCCTTCATTGAAAATGTTAAATCATCACTATAATGATACTGTACACCAGCACTATAGTCATAAAATCTTTGATTTTCATAATCATCTTTATATATTAATATTTGATTAAAAAAATCAAATCTATTATATGAATGTAAATCCCTCAATATAATAGTTTCTGTTATCAATTTATCTATTATTGGGATATTAGTGATCTCCCTTAATCCAAAATCTATATAAAGTTTATTGTAGCTATTATAATAATGTGTCCATTTATAATTTATCCCTTTCATAATAATATCTTCATCATATGTTATATATTTTCCCTTATCATTTAATGTAAGATAATTTTTTGCAATATTATAATCAACAATAAACTCTTGCTTATCTTTATTGGTTTCATAAATTATATTTTCTAAAATAGTATCAAAATCTCTTGTATCATATTTTTCATCGGGATATGCTAAAAACTGTTTACTATTTACAAGATATGGATCTAATGCAACTTGAGTATGTGAACCTATTGTTTTTAGTGTTAGATTATTGTTTGTATATGTATATCCTAATCTATACATAAAAAGATCATCATCTTGATTTGAATGATTATTGTTTATATTTGATGTTTGAATACCAAAAGTTATAATAGAGTTTTCTTTTATTAAATATTGATCCTCTATAAATGTTATTAATACAGTTTGTTGATCATTCTCCTGTATAGGGATATCTACACCATTAATAGTAATAGTATCATAATTGTATCTTTTAATTTTAAATTTCAAACCCATTAATAGTTTATGCTCTTTTGTATCTATATTGTATTTAAACTCATTATTAATAACTTCAGAATCATTTATAGATACATATGATTTAAGTGGAAACATACCATAATATGGTGCTGTCTGAATTGGTGTTGCATCATCCTGCATATATGATTCATATTTCATATAGTTATAACTTATAAGATATGTAAAATTATCTATTTTTGTATCATAACCTATATGGATATATTCACCATCCATATATGCATCTGTTGGAGTACCATCTATACTTTTATCTAAAAATGTATCTCTCTTTTGAGATATTGCAGTAAAAAATATATTATTTTCACCATTTTTCAATGTTGCAAGTATCATATCAAGATCACTATCTCTTGATACTTTACCATCTCCTACACTATACTCTTTTCTATTTATATCATATTTTGATCCAAATACAAAATATGACCACTTATCTATCTCATCTGCTCTATAAAAAGATAGTTTAGATGAACCATAACTACCTTTGGTAAGTGAGATTTTATTACCCTCATCTTTTATTACACTTTTAGTATACAACTTTATAAGTGTCACTGTAGATTCAGATGAATATTCATATGTCGGTGCTTGTGTATATATCTCTATATGATCTGCCCATTCGACACCTAACCCACTAATTACAGATAATCCACTTCCATAAAGAGCTGTTGTTATCTCTTGATTATCAATATAAACTTTTATTTGACTACTTGTAAAGGGGTGAATAGATCCCATTGTTAATGGATCTACTATTCCATATCTATTCTCATTATAACCTATAGGATATGTTAGTTTTAAAATATCTTTTATACTTTTGATCTGCATTCGATCTATATCATCTCGTGTATAAATTGTATATACACCACTATTTGCTAACTTTGTTTTTTCAGAAAGATCTGTCTTTTTCTCTATATTTTGTAATAAATTATCTATATCAAACTCACTTGAAGAGAATAGATTTACAGCTAATAAGCTAGATAAAAATATTCTAGTTAGCATCTATTATCTCCTCTTCTAGTTTTATAGTAAATACTGCACCATCTTTATTATTTGATACTGTTAATTCTCCTCCACAATGCTCCTCTATGATTGTTTTACTCATATATAGACCCAATCCTGTACCATCTTTTTTTGTTTTTGTTGAAAAATAAGGATCAAATATTTTATTTTGTATCTCCTCAGAGATACCTCCACCATTGTCACTTATACTTAAGGTATTTCCATCTGTTTCTATAGTGATTTTTGGATTTTCAATATTATTCTCAACTAAAACATCCTCTGCATTTTTAATAAGGTTTAATATAACTTGTTTTATCTCATTTGGATATGTATGAAATACAATATCAGAATTTAATTTTTGTTCTAGTATTATCTCTTTATTAGTAACTGAAATCTCAACTATACTTAAAACTGAATTTATAAGCTCATTATATGTTATCTCTTTTTTCTCTTTATTCTCTTTAAAAAAATCTCTAAAATCATCAATAGTAGAACTTAGATGTTGTGAATAATCTAATATTTTATTAGATAATTCAATAGAAGATTCCTTATCCAGTTTATTTAATGTTGCTTTTACTTTAATAGCAGATCCAATTGAACTAATAGCTGCTAATGGCTGTCTCCACTGATGTGCTATCATACTTATCATCTCACCCATTTGTGCAAGTCTGCTTTGCTGGATAAGTTGCTTATCTTTTGATCTATTTTTCTCTACCTCTTTAGCTATCTCTTTTTTTAGATTTACATTTAGGTATTGAACTTTCATAGATTGATTTGCTACATCTAGTGTTGCGAGTTCCAATTCATAGTTTGATCTTTTAAGGTCTTCATTTATTACTTGCAGCTCTTTAGTCTTCTCTTCTACTAATTTTTCCAAATTTTTATTTTGTAATTCAATATTTGTAATATCATCAAATGAAACAACATATTCCGTTGTATTATCTTTACTAAATACTCTTGCACTTATTTGAAAAATATGTGTTATTCCATTGTAGTCATCTATTTTAACTTTATGTGTTTTATCACCATTTAACAATATATACTCTAACCACGTTTTACCATCTACCTTTTTTTGAAGATACTCATTAGACTCTACAAATTTATCACAAATACAACTATAATTTTCCAAGAAATACTCTAACTTTTCTATATTAAAAAAATCAAAAAAAGTTTGATTTGCCTGCAATATTGTTTTTCCATTTGTTACTATTACTATAGCCTTTTGATTATCTACAATACACTTTATCTTATCCTTAAATATCTCATTCTGTTTTGTCGCATAATTAAATATAACATTTACAATAATTATAAAAAATATAATTGCTATTAATGGTTGTACAATAGATAACATAATATTATTTTCTAGTTTATTTTCTAATTCTGTTATATCAAATCCATATAAAATAGTACCAATCTTTTGATTCCTAAAATCATTTAAACTATGTTTATTCCAAAATACTAAATATATTTTACCATCTAGTGTAATATCTTGAGTATCTTTTTTAATATCTATCTTTTCTAGAATCTTATCTATTGTTTGATAATTTGTTATAATTTGATATTGATTAAAACTTGTTATTTTAGCTCCAACCTCTTTCTCTTTTAAAAGTGCAATGTAAGCTTGTGTATCTCTACTAAATTTAAAAAAATCATCGATTTTTTGCAGCATCCCTTTTGCATCCATACCAAGCTCTACTATAGATAACACTTCACCATTATTCATAATTGGTAATACTACTCTATATATAAGTTTATCGGGATCACACAATCCTGCTTCAAATCCAACTTGAATCTTAGCAGTTTTTATAGCTCTTACTATCATATCCCTTTTAATATCATTTTTATGCACCACTTTTTTTTCATTGTTTATTTTCAATGCTAAATTTGTGTTTAGTATATGAAATTGCATAACTGTTAATGCTGGAAAATCTTTTTGTATATCTTTAAACTTTTTATTTGATATTTTATATAAAGTATCAAGATCAGTATTTTTTATAGCATCTTTTACTATCTTCTCAGATACAAAACTTTTCAATCTATTTGTAAAAGCAACTTTTACCATATTTATTTGTAAATTATATATATAGTTTGCTTGCTTTATTATACGTTTTTGTTCTAACTCTTTCTCTTCGTAATAATTATTTATATTGCTTACTGTTCTTACAATAGAGATTATGGTAAACAAAACAATTATAAAAAATAATATTTTGTATTTTAATTTTACAATATTATCTAAAATCACTACATACCCCTTATCCTATCTATTTTCATCGTTCCATCTTCTTTTGAGGCTTACCAAAATAATACCCTTGAGAAAAATCTATCTCTAATTTTTGTAATATATCAAATATCTCTTTACATTCAACAAACTCAGCCGTAATCTTTATATTTTGTTTCTTCGCAAATGCAATTATTGTTTCAACAACATCTAGAGAAAATTTATCTGTTGCTATATTTTTTATCAAACTACCATCTATTTTTAAAATATCTGGTTTAAAATCTAAAATCCTCTCAAAATTAGAATAACCTGCTCCAAAATCATCTATTGCAATAGTAACCCCACCAACAACTTTAGCAAAATCTATAAAATCTTTTATCTGTCTAAAGTCGTGTATCACCTCATCTTCTAAAAGTTCAAACATAAGTCTTCCATAGTTTTCAGGGATACTAATAAGATTTATAAGTTTATTTCTAATCTCAACATTTTCAATATCCAAAGCAGAAAGATTTAAACTAATCTGCTTATCTGTATATCTTAGAGCGTTGAAAGTATTGTCTATTACTATATTTGTTATCTGACTATAGTATGCACATTTTTTAGACATATCTATAAAAAAGTATGGAGAGATGATAGAACCATCCTCATTTACAAGTCTAACTAGAGATTCATATTTTGTTACCTCTTGTGTTTTATTGTCTATAATTGGTTGAAAATAAGATATTATATTGTTTGTCTCAACAGCAGTTTTTATCATATTTATTGTTTTTAGGTTATTTTTTGCTTTTGTTTTTGCTCTTTTTGATATACCATTTGCAAATAATATACTTTTTTTATCTGCTATTGCTTTTTGTAAACCTAACTCTACAGACTCAAAAAGATCATCCTTTTCCAATCCAAAACTTACTATTACATTTATATTAAACTTACCAATACCAAAATCTATAATATCTTTTTTAATATTAGATTGAAACTCTTTTAATCTTTCTTCTATTTTTGGAGCTAATTTATCGTCATATTTTTCAAAATCTTTAAAAAATGCAAACTCTCCATTATCTAATTTATATACTTTTTCAAAAATACAATTATCTGGTAAAAAATTCATAATACAATTACCAAATTTCTCCTCAATATCTTCTATAACTTTTTCACCATAAAACTCTTTTAACACATCCCAATCTGCTATTTTTGCTATCATTAAAAATGGAGCTTTTGAATGAGATATTTTATCTAAAAGTGTTTTTCTAGGGTTTACCATATCTGTTATATCTGTTCTTATTGCAATATACTCTATAATTCTATTTTTATCATCTAAAATAGGATTTATAACTGTATCTACCCAATAAGCCGTACCATCTTTTTTCTTATTTTTTACTTTTCCAAACCAAGGTTTTTTCAACACTTGTATAGTGTACCAAAGATTTTCAAATGCTTCTTTCTCCATATCTGGGTGTCTTACAATATTGTGCGATCTTCCTATTAGCTCATCTTTTGTATATCCTGATATATCACAAAATTTTTGATTTATATATGTTATTTGACCTTTAGGATTTGTTTTTGAAACTATTGCACTTCTATCTACAGTATTTTTATACTCTTGCAGTAGTTGCTCTGTCTCTTTTATCTCATCATCTTTTCTTTTGTAGTCTATCCACATATCTACTTTTGATACAATCTCCTCAATCACATAAGGTTTTTTTATGACATCTTTTGCACCAGCTTTTAATGCCTCTCTAGTTATATTCGAATCAACAAAACCAGATACAATTAATACAGGGATTCTTAACTTATCAATTATATTTATTTTCTGTTTCAATAAAAAATCTATCCCATTTTCATTCTCTAACTCTACATCTAAAAGAATAAGATCAACTTTATTGTCATCCATATAATCTAAAGCTTGTTTTGTACCAGAGACAGCTTTTACATTGTAGTTTCTATTTGTAAATGTATCACTTATCTGTTCCCTTACTACAAATGAATCATCAATAACTAATATTGTTTTTGTGATATTTTTTTCTAACTGCTCTATTGAGTTTGGAATTTGTGATATTTTATTGAAAAATGCTTTATCTTTTTCGATAAAATCTATGATACCTTTTTGATATGCTACCTCTTTAAATTGTTTATCTGTTTCATTTGTAAGAACAAATATCTTTTCATGGCTATTACTTAAGGATTTGATAAGTTCATATCCACTTCCATCAGGAAGGTTCACATCTAGCATTATATAATCTATTTTTATATCATTAATGATACTTTTACCATCTTCTAATGTATATGCACTATAACAGTTATACCCTAACTTACTAAATGTTACATTTAAAATTTTATTGATTGATTTTGAATCTTCTATGATAAGTATATTGTAATTTTTTGTATTAAAAGTAAAATCTTTATTCTTTATATTAGTAGATATTTTGTCCATTATTTTCCCTTGGATATATGTTAATCAATTATACAATAAAAATCTAAGTAAATCTACACTATAATCTGAGGAATCTAGATATTTAGGATAAAGATGGAAAATACAAAACTTTTAATTATAGAAGATGATGATTTAACATCTTCACTTTTATATGAGTATTTAACAGATAACGATTTTAGTGTAGATGTTGTATCTACTGTTACTGATGGTATATCATATATAAAAAATAATAATTATGCCTTAGCATTATTAGATCTAAATTTACCAGATTTTAGCGGATTTGAACTATTGAAAAGTTTAAAAAATAATATCTCACTACCCATTATAATCACAAGTGCATATAATGATACTCAAACAAAAGTAAAAGCTTTTAAATATGGTGCAAGTGATTACATAACAAAACCTATAGATCTTGAGGAGCTAGAAGCTAGAATATGGTCACTTCTTGGAAGATATAGTGAGATAAAAACTATAGATGAGAAAAATATATTTGAGATTAAAGATCATAAGATATATTTTCAACAACAACTTATGGATCTGACAACTACAGAATATGATATTTTGAATATCCTAATAGAACAAAAAAATCAAACAGTATCAAGAGATGATTTAGCTTCATCACTATCTTCAATTAGCTCTGTAAGATCTCTTGATCACCACATTAAAAACATTAGAAAAAAAATAGGGGATAATGGATCTAATCCTAAATATTTAAAAACAGAATATGGGATAGGATATAAGCTAGTAATGTAGTAGTGATTCTACAACTTACTAGATACAGATACCATACAATCTTTTAAAATATCTGGTTTAGTTATTTTTATTTTTAAATTATCAATTTTAAAATTATTATTTAAAATATCTTCTAGGTAAATTATAGCATCCTCTATTAAAAAAAACTTCTCTTTTTTGATAGATCTTTTCACTAAATTTGCAACTTCACTATAATCTACAAAATCTTTTGAGTCTTTCTCAAAACTATATTCAAAAGATATAGCTACTACTACTTTTTGTTTCTTTTTTCTCTCAAATGGTAAAATACCAATGATTGTTTTAAAACTAAAATCATCGATATTTACAACCATAGTTTTTGGTTTTTTATCCAACAACTTTACCCTCTTCACCTTTTATAAGTCTTACAATATTTGGGATATGTTTATAAAAAATAATAAAAGTGATAATATACATAGGTGCATTTGAATCTACCCCTAAATTATTACTTAAAAATATTGCACTTATTACAACACCAACTAAACCTAATAGTGAAGAGATTGAAGAGATCTTAAGTACCTTTGCACAAAAACCCCAAACAATAGCACCAATAATAGTAGGTATTGGTATAAGAACTAAAAATACACCAAGCCCTGTAGCTACACCTTTACCACCTTCAAAATTTAGATAAACACTATAACAATGTCCCAATACACTAATAACAGCTATTGCCCAAAGTGTCTCTAAACTCATACCGTACATCATAGCAATCAAGATTACAACAGCACCTTTTAATGCATCTAAAATAACTGTTGCTATTCCAAGTTTTTTTGCTAAAGCTGGATCTTTTTGTTTTACAACTCTAAGCACATTTGTAGCACCTATACTTTTACTTCCAGATGCTTGTACATCTACACCTGCAAACTTTTTAGCTAACAATAAACCAAAAGGTATAGATCCGACTAAATAAGCTAAGATATAAAATAAGATATTTGGATTTGTAAAAAACTCCACATGTTCTCCTCTTTTAAAAATATTTATATACTATATCATATCTAATTCTAGTTTAATCTTTGTTTTTTTAGTTATTTCTTCCATATTATATTAATTATAATTTAATAAAACCTATCATATAATGTAAGAAGACAATAAAAGGCAAATAAGTGCAAACACTAAATATTACATTCCATAACAACAAAGATCTAATAAGTTTTATAGAAAATAATAAAATTTGTTCTAAAAAAAATATCCTAATACAACTCTTTAGTGGTGTTATAGATGAAGATAAAGTCTTAAATATAACAACATTACTAAAAGAGAAACTTCCTCAAGCAAATATCATAGGTAGTACAACTGCTGGAGAGATTGTAGATGGGAAGATGTACGAAGGTACTATCCTTATATCTTTTTCTATTTTTAATTCAACAAAAATAAAATCTAAACTATTTAAGTTTGAAGATAAATTCAATGTAAATCATGTTATAGATTCTTTAATAGTTGAAAATACAAAAGCACTAATTATTTTTAGTGATGGATTAAAAAGTAATGCAGAAAATTTACTAAAAAGTATAACAGCACTAAATCCTGATCTTATAATTGCCGGTGGAAGAGCAGCTGACACTATTAGATTTAAAAGAACATTTGTTTTTGATCATGAAACCTATTCAGAAAATGGTTTTATTATTGCAAGTTTAAGTGGAGATGATCTTATCGTAAACAACGACTATATGTTTAATTGGCGACCAATTGGTAAAGAGATGACAGTTACACATTCAGATGGGAATATAGTTTATGATGTAGATAATATAAGGATAAAAGACCTATATAAAAAATATTTAGGACCTGAAATATCTGAAAATCTACCTTGGGTTGGTGCAGAGTTTCCACTTCTTACGACAAGAAATGGGATAAAAGTAGCTAGATCTCCTATCGCTATCCAAGAGGATGGATCATTTTTATTTGGTGGAAACCTAATCACTGGTGAAAAGGTAAAATTTGCCTATGGAAATGTAAATGATATTAAAAGCTCGATATACGATAATAGTAAAAGAATATCGAAGCTACCTATAGAATCTATATTTATCTATTCATGTAGTGGAAGAAAAACACTTATGGGTAAAGATCTAGAGATAGAATTTAATATGTTAAATTCATTGGCTACTACAACTGGCTTTTTTACATATGGAGAGTATTTTCATTCTGAAAGAATAAATGAGATATTAAACATCACAACTACATTTATAACACTATCAGAGGATAAAAATAAAGTAAAAAAAGATCTTAAAGCAGTTAAATTATCATCTGATAATAGAGTACTTAAAGCTTTAACAAATCTTTTAAATGTAACTACAAAAGAGATAGAATATAAGAATAAAGAACTTACACGATTGAATAATATGATTAGTAAATCAGTATTGTACTCAACATCTGACCTTAATGGTAATATTACTACAATATCTAAAGCTTATTTAGAATTTTTAAATCTATCATACGAAGATGTTATAGGTAAAAATCATAGTATTTTTCAACATCCAGATACTCCACAAAAGTTTTATCATAAGATGTGGGCATGTTTAAATAACAATATTAGATTTATTGATGATCTAAAAAACAAAAGACCCGATGGAAGCGAATACTGGCTAAGAATTATGATAGATCCAATATTTGACGAAAACAATGTTAAAATAGGTTATAGCTCATATAGAGAAGATGTAACAGATAAAAAAGTACTAGAGTATACATCTTCTCATGATTCATTAACAGAATTGTACAATAGAGGTGAATTTACTAAACGATTAAAACATAAAATAAAACTAGCACAAGCATATAATATACCATTTGGATTTGCAATTTTTGATATAGATCACTTTAAAAAAGTAAATGATACATATGGTCATAAGGTTGGAGATGATGTACTTATTAAGATAGCTAAATGTTTAAAAAAGAATGTCATAGGTAAAGATTTTGTTGCTAGATGGGGTGGTGAAGAGTTTGTTATAATAACTCATAGTAAAGATATAGATACTTTAATCTCTCTAGTTGAACAAATTCAAGATGAGATATCTAAAATATCTTTTACTCCTGTTCCTAAAGTAACTATATCTTTTGGTTTAACCATCTATAGAAAAGATGAAAGTAAACAATCTATGATCAAAAGAGCAGATAAAGCACTTTATATGGCAAAAGATAATGGAAGAGATCAGTATAAAGTACTTCTGTAAAATATTAGGTCATTAAATGACCTAATATTATCTAGCATAACCTGTAGCTCTTAACTCTCTAATTACACTTACTTTTATCTCACCTGGGTATTGTACCTTATCTTCAATCTGATTAGCTATCTCTGTAGCCATCAAAATAGATTCATCGTCATTTACTAAATTCGCATTTACTATCACTCGTATCTCACGACCTGCATTTATTGCATAAGCATTTATAACACCTTTTTTAGATGTTGCAATAGATTCTATCTCCTCTACTCTTTTTAGGAAACTCTCTAAAACTTCCCTTCTTGCTCCTGGTCTTGCTGCACTTAGTGCATCTGCTGCACAAACTGCTGCTGATTCTATGCTTGTAGCCTCTTCATGTCCATGGTGAGCATAGATAGCATTTATAACCTCTTCAGGCTCTCCTAGTTTTTTACAAAGTTCTGCACCTATATCTACATGACTACCTGGCATATCATGAGTTAGTGCTTTTCCTATATCGTGCATAAGCCCTGCTCGTCTAGCTAGTATTGTATCTCCACCAAGTTGAGAAGCTATAAGTCCTGCAAGATTTGCCACCTCTAATGTATGAGCAAGTGCATTTTGTCCATATGATGCTCTATATCTTAACTTACCAATTAGATGAACTAAATCTTTATGCATATTTTTAATACCCAAAGATGCTATAGTATCTTCACCCTCTTTTGTTATATTGTTATCAAACTCATTTTTTACAGTTTTATAGGTCTCTTCAATTTTTGCAGGATGGATCCTACCATCTTTTAGAAGCTCCTCTATTGTTCTTGTACTTACAGCTCTTCTGTAAAGATTAAAACTACTTACAGTTATAGTATTTGGTATATCACCTATAATTATATCTACACCTAGACAAAACTCTAAGGCTTTTATATTTCTACCCTCTTTACCTATAATCTTACCCTTAGCCTCCTCATCTGGAAGTGGGATATGATTTATCAATCTCTCTGCTGCGAACTCACCTGCATATCTTGTGACTGCATGAGATAGTATATTGTTTATCTCTTTTTTTGTTTCCTCTTGTGCTAATTTATACTCTTTTCTAAATTTTGAAGATATTATATCTCTATGTTGATCTTCAACCTTCTCTAGTAGTAACTCTTTTGCTTCATCTGCAGTAAGACCTGAACCATTCTCAAGTATCTTTATAGCTTTTTTTATCTTCTCTTTATAAGATTTTATTTGAGATTCTAAACCATTTTTAAGTGATACCACCTCTGTTTTTGCATTCTCTATCTCTTGAGAATCTTTCTCTATCTTTGAAAGTTTTGTTTCAATAAGATCGTTTAGTTCTCTCTCTTTTCTCTCAAGATCTCGTCTTGTGTTCTTGAACTCTTTTTCATAGTCTCTTTTCGCTTTTGCTCTTGAATCTTTCAACAACTGTTGAGCCTCATGCTCAATAACTTTCGCTTTTGCTTTTGCTTGCTCTACATATATCTCATATTTTGCACTGTTTATTTTGTTTGCAACCGCAAAACTAATAACAGCAACAACCAATGAGACTGTAACTAATATTATTATCTCCATTAAAAAAACCTTTATAGTGTTATTATATAATTGGCTTCTATATCATAAGAGTTTGTTACTATTTCATCTGTTTTACAAAGTTTTAATTGAGTAAATATTGTTATAGGTTTTATCTTAAGCTTTTCATAAAACCTATCGTACATCCCAGCACCAAAACCTACTCTTCTGTATGTTTTATCAATACCAACAATGGGTACTACAATAAGATCTAAATCTATATTATTTTCTCTAAATGTTGAAAAATTTGGCTCTTTTATATTAAATTTTTTTCTATATAATGGTAATCTGTACTTTACTGGCACAAATGACTTACCCACCATATATGGTACATAAACCTCTATATTTTTTTGTTTTCTTAATCTATTTATAATTGGTCTTATATCTACTTCCATTTTCATGGGGATATAAAGTAGTATTTTTTTTGGTTTATGTATATTTATAACATCTATGATGCTAGAGCAAATTGTTTTATCTCTTTTAAATTTTGTATTTTTACTTGTAAATCGTAACTTACACAAACATAACTTTCTAAAGCTATCTTTTTGTATCTTTGACATCTCTAAGCCTTTTTAGGATAAAATCCAAATTATATATTAACACAAGGAACTAAAAATGAAGATTAAAAATCTTACTATTTTATCTATTTTATCACTTTCACTAATTACAGGATGTAACAATAGCGAGAAGATAGATGAAAATATTGTATCAAATAACAACAAACAGATGGAACACACTCCAACTAAAAAAGTTGAAGAGCCTATAAAAACAAAAACTATAGAAGAGAAGAGGGTTGAACAACCAAAAACTCAAGAGAAAAAAGTTCAACCACAGCAAAAAGTTTTTAACTTTAACCTAAGAACTGCAGAGGGTAAAAAGATAACAGTTGTAGTAGATATGGATAAAGGGTGGAAATTTGGTGATATTAAAAATAAAGTAGTATTACTTGACTTTTTTGGTACATGGTGTCCACCTTGTAAAGCTGAGATCCCACATCTTAATAAAATAAGAGAAAAATTAGGGAAAGATTTTGAGATACTTGGTATAGATATAGGTAAAAGAGATGGTAGTGTTAATAGTGATCAAACTTTAATAGACTTTGCTGATACTTTTGATATAGACTATCCTATAGTTTTAGGTGGAGATAATGGTCAATTATTTGGAGCTGTAAGTTCACTAAATCCTCAAGGGTCAATACCATTTATGGTACTATTTAGCAAATCTGGTCAATATTTAAAATACTATATTGGTATGACACCAGAAGAGATGCTAATGAGTGATATTAAACAAGCGATAAAGATGAAATAATGTTTGGTGCAATTAAAAAACTTTTTGGTGGATCATCGAAAAAAGAGGATAAAAACTCTTTAGATGAGCAAAACAGATTAGAAGCCCAACGGATCGAACAAGAAAGATTAGAAGCTGAAAGACTAGAGCAAGAAAGATTAGAGCAAGAAAGACTAGAGCAAGAAAGACTAGAGCAAGAAAGACTAGAAGCTGAAAGACTAGAAGCCCAAAGACTAGAGCAAGAAAGACTAGAAGCTGAAAGACTAGAGCAAGAAAGACTAGAAGCTGAAAGACTAGAGCAAGAAAGACTAGAAGCTGAAGCTAAAAAGAGAGAGGAAAAACCTA
>Ga0256828_1000617_pt1 | contig 23397 bp, 21 predicted proteins | sample CV88metaG_FD_185993 | JGI IMG/M metagenome (GOLD analysis project Ga0256828, IMG submission 185993) | Hydrothermal vent microbial communities from East Pacific Rise, Pacific Ocean - CV88 | ecosystem: Environmental > Aquatic > Marine > Hydrothermal vents | place: Pacific Ocean: East Pacific Rise...
ATTGTAAAAATCTTAACCATAGACAATAGATAATATAAATTTATTTAAAATTTTTATTAGCTAAAGTTTCTATTAAAACAGTTGCATATGAGCTTTTTGGAAGTTCAAAATGTAGCGTTAAAGTTTGATTTTCACTATAATATTTATTTGTTAAATTTTTAACTTTTACTACAGCATCTCGTCTAAAACCTTTGATATGGATATATTGATCATCATACTGTTGCTCTATTTCCCTAGCTTGTGATTTTGCACGTATTATTTTTCTTCCTGGTAACAATCCTGTAATAGTTGATTTGTCATTAAGTGAAAAAACATCCCCATCAAGTGTTTTTAATTTTTTTGAGTTTGCATCGATTGATAATTGTACACGTTTTTTTAACCATCCGTTAAAAAAATAACTTTGATAAGCAGCACCCATGAGATGTTCTAGGTTTTTATTGTTTTTGATAATTTTATCACCATATACAACATCTTTTGCTTTGTCAAAACTGTATTCTTTACCAAATCTTTGGTATCCAAAATAGTTTAGCATACCAAATTTTTGTATATGTGATATGGTTTTGTATATATTTGGTAAATCATTTTCATCTACTTGCTTTAGGGTTATTGTAAATTTATTTCCTTTTAGATCGCCTATATTAAGTTTTTTTGTATCTTTGTATACAGCTAGAATTTTTATATATTTATTGTTGAGCCGTTCTAGTTGTTTCTCTTTCATAAGAGGGATGCTAATATATTGTGTTGTTGTAGCATGTTTGTCTTTTAGTCCTGCATATCCTATTTTATGTTCTTCTATATTTAAAACTTTTGAGATATGTTTTAGTAAATCCCAAGTTGATAAATATTCTTTTTGTATATGCAAAATCAAAAAGTTACCATGTGAGCCAAAATCTTTATAAGGAATTTCATCAACGATAAAATCATAGCGATTTTGTACGAATTGAAAGTTTAAAGGGGCATAATCGGTAAAATAAAGTCGTGTTGTATCTATATTCATAATCTTCCTTGTATTTGGGGATAATATCACAAATCTGCTAATAACACTATTAGTTTAGTTTGGGTATTATAATAACAATGAAAAAAGAACGACCTGTTAATGAAAAAACTTTAAGACTAAAATATATAAGAGTGTTGGAACGATTTGTGTCCCGTGCAGTGGCTTTGTTAAAACATAGTGATTTTAATATTGATATATTTAAAGTAAATATAGACAAATATTATCAAGAGATTCAAAAAACAAAAGCTGTCAGATTGGATAGTCAATATCATCAAAAGTTACAGCATTATGTTAATATGACACTTAATCTAACTCAAACTGATTCTTCAGATTTTCAAGAACAACAATTATTATTGCTCAAAGAAGCAAATTTATTGCATAAAGAAAAAAATAAGACCAATTATAAAAAAGATAAACATAAAAAAAAGAATTATCATAATGAATACTGAACAACAAACTTTAAAATTAACAGGTGAATTAAAAAAAGTTTTATACTTCAATGAAGAAAATAGTTATTGTATATGTATATTAAATAACAATCAAAAAATTTGTGGACATTATTTTGATACCGATATAAAAAAACTTGAGGGTGAAAATATCATTGCATTGGGTAATTGGGTAAATCATACTAAATATGGAGTGCAATTTTTATTTACATCTTTGCAAATTCAAGATGATGAGATACACTTTTTTTTAAGTAAAATTGTTAAAGGGTTATCTAAAAAACTTATCAAAGAATTAACATCAAAATTTACAGAAGAACAATTGTATGAAATTTTGGATAATAATCCATCTAAATTATTACAATTCAAAGGGATAAAAGAGAAAAAATTACTTCAAATAGTAACAAGTTGGAATAAATTTAAACATCTTAGAGATATAGCAAACTTCCTAGGTAAATATGGTGTATCAAAAGCATTGATTACAAAAATAGCACAAGAGTTTGCACAAGTTGATGATTTGATTGAAAAAATCAAACAAAATCCATATATTTTAATATCAATTAAAGGTATAGGATTTAAAAGAGCAGATGAGATTGCACAATCTTTGGGTATAGATCAATACAGTTCTTTTAGGATAGAAGCTTGTTTGAATTATAGTTTAAAAGAATATTGCGACAATAACGGTAATAGTTCTATCTCCAAAGAAAAATTATTTCAAATATTGGATTCAACATTAGATTTTACTAATCAAAATGAATTATATGAAAATGTTATTATAGATATGTTAGCATCTAATAAGTTACATCAAACTACAAAAGACAGATATGCTCCTTCTATGTTGTATTTTGCAGAAAAAAATATTTTAGAGTTTTTTAATAAAAGAAAAAAACTGTTTATCCCTCAACCAATTGTAAAAGACTTTTCCAAATATTTACAGCAAAAAGAGAAAAAATTGGGATTTACATTAAGTGATGAACAACAAAAAGCAGTTTCTTTGATAAATGATGGGCATAATACTATTTTATTAGTTGGTTATGCAGGTACAGGAAAATCTACATCTAGTAAAGCTATATTAAATCTTTTGGAAGAATTAGTTCCAAGTATAGATATACAATGTATAGCATTAAGTGGAATAGCAGCACAACGCATTAGTGAAACAACAGGATACAAAGCAGCAACAATACAGTCTATGTTAATAACACATAAAGATAAAGATTATTTTCCTTTTAAAGTGATTTTATTGGATGAAGCAAGTATGGTCAATAGCGTTACATTTTATCAAATTATATCCAAAATAGCAGATGATTGTGTATTGATAATAGTTGGTGATGATGGTCAATTACCAGCTATAGGAGCAGGGGATATTTTAGCAGATGCTATTAGATTTGAATTGGCTCCTGTATCAAAATTAACAAAAATATACCGACAAAATGAATTACAAGCTATAGCAACTATTGCAAATGATATACGAAAAGGACAAGTGCCTCAATATAATCAACAGTATGAAGATTTTAAATTCGTTGATGTAAGTATTCATAATTATTATGGTCTAAAAAACAGTGTTTCAACATATGAAATGAATAATTTAAGAAATGCAAATAATTTGAAAATATTAAATACGATTTTAAATATAGCAAGTGGTTATATAGTAAAAATAAACAAACACAGAGAAGATAAAAATATAATCAAAGCCTTAACAACTTTTCAAGTAATTACCCCTATGAAAAATGGTGTTTTAGGGGTGGAAAATTTAAATATTAATCTTCAGAAACTACTAAATAACAACAAATCAAAAAGTTATCAAGGTAAAATTTATCAATACAAAATAGCAGATAAAGTGATCCATACCAAAAATGAAAATATGCGATCCTTAAGTATGCAAGAATACAAAAATGGAAGTGATGATTTTGTAGATCGTAGGATATTTAATGGTATGTTAGGGATGATAATTAAAATAGATTTTGAAGATGAAAAATGTATTGTATTATATCCAAATGATGATACAGTAGTTTTTTATGATTTAAATACTTTAGACAATCTTATATCTTTGGCGTATTGTTTAACTATTCATAAAACACAAGGGATGGAATATGATACTGCATTGATTCCTATGAGTTTTACACATTTTATTATGCATAATACAAAGTTATTATATACTGCTATTACTAGAGCTAAAAATATGTGTTATATTGTAGGGGAACAAGAAGCATTTGAATCAGCTTGTAAAAAATTAGAAATCACAAAACGTGAAACTGTTATACGCGATCTATTAAGTGATATTGAATCTTAATCAAAGCCCTTATTAACCATAAATATAGTAAGATGACAACCAAATAATAAAAGGTATAAGTATTTTATGGCACTAATAGATATACAAAAAATAAATAAACAATACGATATAAAAACAATCCTAAAAGATGTTGATTTTACTTTGCAAGAGGGGCAACGAGTTGCCATTATTGGACAAAATGGTCAGGGAAAATCAACTTTTATGAAAATTTTAACAGGAGATGTAGAACCTGATAGTGGTGAAATAGCTATTGATAAGTCTGTTAAAATAGAGATGCTTGATCAACAACCAAGATTTAAAGCAAATTTAACTGTAAGAGATGCGATAGAAGAACAACTTGTAGAACTCAAAGCTGCTCAAAGAGAGTATGATAAAGTATCATTACAATTAGCAGAAGATTATGAAAATCAAGAGCTTATAAATAAACAATCTGAGTTAATCACTTTTTTGGATCATCATAATGCTTGGGATTTGGATAATAAGGTTCAAAGGGTATTACAAGAATTTAACCTAAAGGAATATGAAAATAAAGATGTAAACCTTTTAAGTGGAGGGGAACAACGAAGAGTTGGGTTAGCAGGACTGATATTAAAAAAACCTGATGTGTTATTGTTGGATGAGCCTACAAACCATCTTGATGTTTATATGGTAGAGTTCCTTGAAGAGATATTACTTAAAGAAAATTTTACACTTTTGCTTATATCGCATGATAGATACTTTTTGGATAATATTGCTACAAATATTATAGAGATAGAAAATGGAATATTAACAAAATACAAAGGTGGATATAAAGATTATTTAGAACAAAAGCAACAAATGATTTTAAATCTTGAAAAACAACATGAAAATTTAATAAGAAAGCTTAGAGAAGAAGCACATTGGATGCAGCATGGTGTAACAGCCAGAAGAAAAAGAAATGAGCTTAGAAAAGAGAATTATTTTAAATTAAAAGAACAAGTAAAGAAAAATCCAGCCAAAATCAATAAAATGAAATTGGAATTACAAAGAGAACAAAAATCGTTCAATAATGGAGATATTCAAAATAAAAAGAAAATGTTATTTGAATTAGATGATGTTTGTATCACTTTGGGTAATAAAGAATTGGTAAAAAATTTTACAACAAGAATTTTACAAAAAGATACTATTGCAATAGTTGGACCAAATGGAAGTGGAAAATCAACTATATTAAAAGTATTTATGCAACGATTACAAATCACAAGTGGAAGTTTTAAAAAAGGTGATTTTAAAATAGGGTATTTTGATCAACACAGAGAGATGTTGGATGAAAGTAAATCTATCATGCATATATTTTGTCCAAATGGTGGGGATAGAGTAGAATTAAGCGATGGTAGAAATATGCATGTTTATGGTTATTTGAAAAACTTTTTATTTCCTAAAGAGTATCTTGATAAAAAAGTTGGAGTATTAAGTGGTGGAGAAAAAAACCGTATAGCATTGGCTTTGTTATTTACAAAAAAATTTGATGTTTTAATTATGGATGAACCTACAAATGATTTGGATATACCAACTATTAATATACTAGAACAATATTTGCAAAGTTTTCAAGGAGCATTGATATTTGTATCACACGATAGATATTTTGTAGATAAAATTGCAAAAAAACTTTTTATTTTCAAGGGTAATGGTGTTTTAGAGGAGAGTTACCAAAAATATACCGATTATTTAGAAGATGAAAAAGATATATTGTATATTCAACAAAAAGAACAAGAAACAAACAATATAGTAAAATCAAATAAAAAAATTACACAACCAAAAATTGTCAAAAAATTAACTTACAATGAACAACGGGAATATGATCAATTACCAGATGAAATAGAAGAACTAGAAAGTCAAATGCAAGATATTAATAATTGTTTATCAAATCCTCATTGTTATGAGGAAAAGGGGATTGTAGCAGTGTCACAAGAATTAGATCAACTAACAAAAATATATGATCAAAAAGTTGAAAGATTTTTGGAACTTGATCAATTGCAAGAAACTTTAAAACTTATTTAGATAAAATACACAAATACAAAGGATTGAATATGAGCTTAAAACAGAGATTAAAAGACGATTTAAAAGATGCTATGAGAGCTAAAGATTTAGTAAAAAGAGATTCTATAAGATCTATAAATACAATGATTAAGCAAATTGAAGTTGATCAAAGAATTGAATTGGATGATGAAGCAATTATAAAATTAATCCAAAAAGGTGTTAAGCAACGAGAAGATGCAATTGCACAATATCAAACAGCTTCTAGAGATGATTTGGTAAAACAAGAACAAGATCAAATTGATGTTTTTAATTTATATTTACCAAAACAACTTACTGATGATGAGCTTGAAGTGATTATAAAAGAGCTTATCGATGAGGTTGGAGCAACATCTATGAAAGATATGGGTAAGATTATGAACCCTGCGAAACAAAAAGTTGGAGCTCAAGCAGATGGTAAGCGTATTAACACAATGGTTAAAAAACTTTTAGGGTAAAATATGGCAAGTGTAAATCAAGCTGTAAAAGATACATTATTAAACTTAAGAAAACGATCTGTTGATGCAACACCAAATGCGTATGCAAGGGAATTCTGCAGGGTTGCAAAAAGGATAGATTTAACTGTTAAAGAGTGTGATAAGTTTGTACAAATAGTAAAACAATTATCTTCACATGAACAACAAATTGTTAAAGAAAACAATATTCAAACATTTGAAGATATTATTCCTGTGTTATTACGACGAGCACACCCTAAAAATATCCAAACAATGGCTTCTTTGATTAATCAATCATTACAACCATCAATTTCAATCAATCTTAATGAAGATTTACATAAATTTTCTGTAAAAATAGGGAATTCTCCAGAATTGTTATTTGAAAGTGATATACAACAAGAGATTAAAAAATTTATAGAAAAACGGATAGATTTAGATAAAAATGAATTAGAACAAAAAGCCAAAGAGATAGCTAAAGTTATGACATTTATGACACAATATTTAGCAGAAGCGATAGATAATAACAGTGAAGGTAGTTTACATATATCCAATATTACCAAAAATATACAGTCTTTGGATGCTACAAGTCATAAAGATTTGGTTGTGATGCAAGATAAGCTTGTAGATGCAGCAAAGTCTATTGAAAATGTTATGTCTAAAACAAATGACAAATTAAAATCTGGGCATGACCAGGTACAAGCTTTGCAGCAAAAAATCGAACAATTAGAAGAAGAATTGAAAAAAACTAAAAAAGAGAGTGATACAGATCATCTTACAGGGTTATTAACAAGAAGAGCATATGATAATCAAATCAAGCGTATTGAAGATAATTTTCAAAGAAATAATGTAAATTATGCAATAGTATTTTGTGATATTGATCATTTTAAAAAAGTAAATGATACTTATGGTCATGATGCAGGGGATGTTATCCTTAGTACTTTTGCAAAAGTATTATTAAAAAGCACAAGAGGATTAGATATAGTAGGGCGATATGGTGGAGAAGAGTTTGTTGCTGTTGTTCATTTTAAAGAACCACAAGAATTAGAAGCTTACGCAAGTAGAGTAAAATCTATAGTGACAAAACATAAATTTAAATATAATAATCTTAAAATACCTATTACTTTTAGTGCAGGGGTAACAATTAGAAGTGATAATAAATCTTATGAACAAACTATAAAAAAAGCAGATGAATTGTTGTATGTTGCAAAACAAACAGGTAGAAATAAAATTGTATTCCAAGATGGAACAGAATTATAAATAAAAAGGAAAATAAAAAATGACAATTGTTACGGGAGCTACGACAGCTATTATTACACCATTTAAAAATGGTAAAATTGATGAACAAACTTATGCAGATCTTATTCAAAGACAAATTGATAACAATATAGATGCTGTTTGTCCTGTTGGAACTACAGGAGAAAGTGCTACATTGACTCATGATGAGCATAAAAGATGTATAGAAATAGCTGTTCAAGTATGTAAAAATACCAATACAAAAGTATTGGCAGGTGCAGGAAGTAATGCTACAAGTGAAGCAGTAGAGATTGCAAAACATGCTCAAAAATCTGGTGTAGATGCAATTTTTTCTGTATCACCATATTATAATAAACCTTCTCAAGAAGGATTATATCAACATTACAAAGCTATAGCCAATGCAGTACCTGATCTTGGGTTTATGTTGTATAATGTACCTGGTAGAACAGGGGTAGATATATTACCATCAACTGTTATTAAACTTTTTGATGATTGTCCTAATATTTATGGTGTAAAAGAAGCTACAGGTAGTTTAGAACGATCTACAGAGCTTTTGTCACAAAGAGCAGATTTAAAAGTTTTAAGTGGAGATGATGCAATTGATTTTGCAATGCTTTGTAATGGTGGTACAGGTATTACATCCGTAACAGCAAATTTATTGCCCGATATGAAATCACAACTTGTACACAGTATATTACAAGATAATGATATACAAAAAGGTTTGGAGTTAAATAACAAACTATATCCTATAAATAAAATTTTATTTTGTGAAAGCAATCCTATACCAATAAAAGCTGCTATGTATATAGCAGGACTTACAAAAACTTTAGAATACAGATTACCTCTTGTAGCACCAAGTGTGGAGAATATGAAAGCTATAGAACAGGTAATGAAACATTATAATATAGTTTAATTATTATATTATAAGCCTTGCAGCAATACAGACCAAAGATACTCTATTTGAGTGTCATTTAGGTTTATTGTTGTTTTATCATCAAATAGTTTTTTAATTTCATGTAATTTAAAGTTAAAAGAATAGCTACAATGAGGATGAGTTGGTATAAAACCTCTTATTAGAGATATATTATCTGTAATATTGTCTTCACACAACAAACATATAAAATCTTGATGTAATCTTCCTTCATGTTCACAAAGTGATATATAGCTTTCTATTATAGCTCGTTTTATATTTTGTTTACTGATTTTAATCACAAGTTGTTCAAGCATATCAAAATAAAAACTATCTATCTCATCTACATCTTTTAAATGATTGTAAAATAGTTTTAAAAAATTTTGCCATTGGTACATTTTATGATAATCTAATATCCAACTAAAACCAAGATGTAAAACATCTTTTAATCTTGGAATTGTTGATTTGATATTTGTTTCTAATTCAAAATCAATTTTATATCCTATGTTTATATTGGAATGTCTTGCACCATAAAAACGGTAAGTTGTATAAACCTTATCGTTGCATAAGATAGTAACAATCAAATCTTCATCTTTGACTTTGTTGATATTTATTATATAGCCTTGCATAGTTGCTTGTTTAAAATAATTGATTTGTTATAGTGATATTGGTATTTAACAGTTTTACAATATCGTTTAACGATCTATTTTTGATATACAATAGATTAAAATCGGCATTTATAATTTGATCCAATAATATTTCATCGAAACAATTTCCATCAAGTATGGTTATTTTGCCATATTTATAATATTTGGTTATAAATTTAATTTCATTGTCTATTAGAGTTGTTTGATTATTTGTTAAAATAAATCTGCACGATTTACCAAAATCAATTATATGATTTTGTTTATCTATAAAAATAGGTTTCATATATGATAAATTTGTTGTTTTGTTTATATCATATTTTATTTTGTGTTGTTGACAAAAATTGATAATATTTAAAAACTGTTCAACATATAAATATGATAAATGAAGATATGCAAAATATTGTTTTTGCCAACTAAATGATGTTTTAAACAAAGAATGTATTGTAAGATTGGTTATATTATGTTGTAACTGTTCTATGTATGTATATGTTGGATCTATTTGTTTCAATAATGGTAAATTATCACTAATTAGTGTTTTGTAAAGTGTATTATTGTTTAATAACTCAAAATTTTCTTTTAAAGAATTTTGCAATATTAAAATATCATTGTTTTGATTGATGATAGATTGCAATATATTGTATTCGACTTTATTCATATAAAATGTATCTATATCTTTTTGAGATAGTGTAAATCTCAGTAATTGAATTATACTTTTATCAATAGAATCAACTTTTATCCAAGCTATTTCTGTATCTAATACAGATATATCCAATTCTATATCGTAAATCACACTAAAAGCACCTTGTTGTACAGCAAGTTTTATCTCTTCTGGATTTGATGATATAAAAAGATCTCCATCTTTGATTTTGGATAAATTTGTATGTTGTTGGGTAATAAATGATATAGAAGGATCATTTTGTAATAATCCTTGTACTATATCAACAATTGAAGATATTTTCATATATTGTATTAGCTAACTTTTGTACCCGCAATTTTTTTGCTTTGAGGTCTAAGCAAAGATAATCCATTTTCATCTTTTGCAGCTAAAAGCATACCTTCACTTTTTAGTCCCATTAATTTTGCTGGTTTTAGATTTGCAACCACACAAGCTTGAGTTCCTACTAATTCATCAGCTGAATAAAACTCTTTGATACCAGCTACTATTTGTCTAGGTGTATCTTCTCCTAAATCTACTTGCAGTTTTAATAGTTTTTTTGATTTTGGAACTTCAATAGCTTCAATAATTGTACCTATTTTTAATTCTGTTTGAAAAAATTGATCTATAGTTATTAGATTATCTTTGTTTTCCTCTTTTGTTGGAATATCGCTTGTTTTTGGTGTTTGATTTTCTTGTGGTTTTTTAATTAGTTCTTCTTCAATTCTAGGGAATAGGGCATTGATTTTTGTTATAGTGGTATCGTGTAATATACCTTTATTTTTAATTAGATGTATATAACTATCTGTATTAATTGTAAAACCTATAGAATTTGCAATATCTTTTGTTTTGTGTGGTAAAACACTATCTATTAGTACTGAAACTTTTGCCATAATATTTACAACCAAAGCAACTAAAGCCATAGCTTGATCTTCTTGATTGTTTTTCATCATATTCCATGGTTCATAGTCCCCAATAGCTTTATTTGCTATAGTTAATATTTTCCATAACTCTTCAAGATATTTATGAAGTTGCATATTGAAAATATATTGTTCAACGTTTTCTAAAATATTGTTTACCTCATCCAACTCTTTTTGATGATATTTTTCCACATCTTTACTTGTCACTTTGTAATCAAAGTATTTACCACTCATTCCAATAATACGATTTAATAAATTTCCAAGATCATTTCCTAAGTCAGAATTAATTCTATCAATTAATGCTTTTTGTGAAAAATCTCCATCTTGTCCAAAAGGTACTTCTCGAAGTAGAAAATATCTAAATTGATCCAGACCATAAGCATCGGCTACCTCTTTTGGATTTACTACATTGCCTTTTGATTTACTCATTTTTTCTCCATCTCTTGTCCACCAACCGTGAGCAGCGATATGGGTAGGCAACGGCATATCAAGTGACATTAAAAATGCTGGCCAAAAAATAGCATGAAATCTTAAAATATCTTTCCCTACAAGTTGAGTATGTGCAGGCCAGAATTTCATATTTTTTTCATCAGTTCCATATCCAAGTGCAGTAATATAGTTTAATAAAGCATCAAGCCATACATACATTACATGTTTGTCATCTCCTATTGATTTTGGTAGTTTAATACCCCAATCAAATGATGTTCTTGATATAGATAGATCATTTAATCCATTTGAAACAAAATTTACTATCTCTTTTGCTTTCGCTTTTGGTAATATAAATTCTGGATTATTTTTATATAATTCTAATAATTTGTCTTCATAATTTGATAATTTAAAGAAATAGCTTTCTTCTTTAACAATAGTAGTAGGTCTTCCACAATCAGGACAACACTCATCATCAATAAGTTGTGCATCTGTAAAAAAAGTTTCACACCCGACACAATAGTTACCTTCATAATTACCTTTGTATATATCACCTTTTTCATACATCTTTTCAAATGCTTTTTGTACACCTATTTTGTGATTTTCATCAGTTGTTCGTATAAATTTATCATAACTTATATCAAAATCGTCCCAAAGTGCTTTAAATTTTCCACTTACTTCATTGGCATATTCTTGAGCTGTTTTTCCTCTTTGTTTTGCACTTTGTTCTATTTTTTGTCCATGTTCATCAGTACCTGTTAAAAAGAAAGTATCGTATCCCACAAGACGACTGTATCGTGCTAACATATCTGCTATAATTGTTGTATATGCATGACCTATATGTGCTACATCGTTTACATAATATATTGGAGTAGTTATAAAAATATTTTTACAAGTTGACATTGTTATCCTTCATCTGTTATATAGGTGCAAGGATAACATTTTTTTTATTTATAGTGGATTAAATGTAGATATCTTATTTAACATCTTTGTATATAGATAAATAATACAACAGGTATCCAGCCTCAATAGGGGTCCAAATAAATTGATCTTTGGTTATAATATCACTAAGATCTTTTGGAACTTGTGAATCAAATTTTTTTAAAATATCTGAAACCTCTACTTTAACATGTTCATATCTAGTATCTAAAATAAACTTTGGTATTACATTTTTTGGATTTGGTATTTTAAGATCTATATCTCTATCTAAAGCACACAATAAAATACCTATTTGGTATGAATAATATTCTTGTTCTTGTAGTTCAGATTTTTTTCTAAATCTGTATCCTAAAGATTTGTATGTTTTTAATTCTGTTTTAATATCTCTAAATATCCTAGCATCATCTAGGTATTTGTATAAAATTGGTAGTTCTATATCTTTAATCTCTACAATCTCAGGATCATAATCCCGTTTTTTTAATCTAAAACTTTGAAAAAATGTTCGTTGAAAAAATCCATCACCCATTTGTTACTCCATATCATTTTTTTGCTATAAATGTTGCAAAATTTACCCATTTGAATAAACAATCAAAATGTTTAAATCCTGCATCTATTGTCATTTGTTTATTTTCATCATAACTATAAGGTATTAGTACATTTTCTAAAGCTTCCCTTTTTTGAGCTATTTCAAATTCACTGTAACCTTGTGTTTTTTTAAAATCATAATATTGATCAATATATTGTTTGTTTAACACTTTATCATCACTTATGATTTTTTCGCTAAATATAAAAATTCCTCCATCTTCTAGGGAATTATATATTTTTTTTATTAATTCTTCCCTTTTAAGAGGTCTTATAAATTGTAATGTAAAATTTGCAATCACAATTGTTGCATTTGAAAGATTCACATTAAAAATATCATCATTTATAAGTTTTATATCCAAGTTATAGGCATTTATTTTATGTTTTGCTCTTTGAATCATAGCAGATGAATTATCTATCCCAACAAGGTTTAGATGACAATCGCTGTGTTTTGCAATATCTATAAGTGTTGATGCTGTTGAAGATCCCAAGTCATAAACAAAACTATTTTCTTTTGTATATTTTAAACAAAAAGATCGAGTTAATTCTAACATCTGTTTATAAAATGGTATTGATCTATCTAGCATATCATCAAATACACTTGCGACATCTTCATCAAATTCAAATTGTTTTTTTATTTTATTTTTAAATACTTCATCTTTCATTTTGATATTATAACATATTTATTAATACCTTTTTATTATATCTTTGGATATAATGGCAAAAATTATAAATCAAATGGAGCATTTTATGATAACAATAGGTGAAAAAGCACCAGAATTTTGTCTTCCAAATCAAGATGAAGTAGAAATATGCTTAAGAGATCTTAAGGGTAAATGGGTAATTTTATATTTTTATCCCAAAGACAATACCCCTGGATGTTCAACACAAGCTTGTGATTTTACTGCAAGTTATGAGGATTTTGAAGATTTAAATGGTGTTATTTTAGGGGTTAGTCCAGACAGTCCAAAAAAACATAGAAATTTTATAGAAAAGAAAAATTTGGAAATCACATTATTAAGTGATGAAGATAAAACAGTATTAGAACAATATGGAGTATGGCAATTAAAAAAGATGATGGGTAGAGAATATATGGGAGTAGTAAGAACAACATATATTATAGATCCTGATGGTATTATTAAAAAAATATGGAATAAAGTAAAAGTAAAAGGTCATATAGAAGAGGTAAAAACACAATTAGAGGAGTTACAAAATGGGTAGAGCGTTTGAGTACCGAAAAGCAGCAAAATTAAAAAGATGGGGAAATATGTCAAAAGTATTTCCAAAATTAGCAAAAGCTATCACAATAGCAGCTAAAAATGGAGTGCCTGATCCAGATATGAATCCTGCATTAAGAACAGCAATAGCAACAGCAAAAGCACAAAATTTACCAAAAGATAATATTGAAGCAGCTATTAAACGAGCAAGTGCTAAAGATGTGGCAAATTTGGCAGAAGTGAATTATGAAGGAAAATGGCAACATGGTGTATTAATCTTTATTGAAACAGCTACAGAAAATACTGCACGAACTGTTGCAAATATTAAAAATATATTCAATAAATCAAACGGTACAGTTGTTCCAACAGGATCTTTAGAATTTATGTTTTCAAGAAAAGCTGTATTTGAGATAGAAAAATATGATGGAGATATTGAAGAATTAGAATTAGAGCTTATAGATGCTGGATTAGAAGAGATTAAACAAGAAGATGATGGTAGTTTACATATATTCGCTGATTATACAGATTTTGGAAATATGTCAAAAAAACTTGAAGATATGGGGGTTGATTATGAAAAAGGTTCATTACAACGAATCCCAAATAGTCCTATAGAGATTACAGATGAGCAAATGGAAGAGTTGACTATTTTACTTGATAAGCTTGAAGATGATGATGATGTTCAAAGTGTATATACAAATTTGGAATAGATTGTAATTATATGGAAGAATCTATTATAAACAAACTTGATCTTGCTGATTATATCAGTCAAATGAAAAGTTTGTTTGCCAGAGAAAAATCAATTGTTTTACAAGGGGATATAAATATCCATTTTAATCTTATTAATGAGATTTCAACTTACAATTTTAAAACTCCACCAAAAATTGATAATCTTGATAAACAACTAATTCATTTAACAAAACAAGGTGTTTTAAAACTGTACGAAATATATGAGTTTATAAAAATTATAAATTATTTTCAATATATTCAAAAATTTACATTAGATGGTAAATTAGAACAATGGATTTCTAAAATAACAATACCTACACAAATAGAACAAATATCTGATATATTTGATAAAAAAGGTAATATAAAACAAGGGGTTAACGAAGATTATGATTTAGTAACCCAAAGAATTTATAACAATACAAAAGCTATCAAAGATGCCTTATATAGCACTATGGGTAATAAAAAGCTACAACCTTATTTGGTGGATCATCAAGTACATTTAGTACATTCGGAACAAACTATTTTAGTACGGGCAGGTTTTAACAGTGTAGTTAAAGCAAAAGTGTTAGATAGAAGTAATGCAGGTTTCTTTTATATTGTACCTTCTAATGTTTCTTCATTGAAACAAAAACAGGAAGAGTTATTAAATCTAAAAGAGCAGATTTTGATGGATATATCCAAAGAATATTCAAATATTTTTATTAAACATATTTTATTTTTAAAATTTATAAATAAAGAGTTTGATAGACTTGATCATTATTTAGCTAGAGTATTTTTTGCTAAAACTGATGATAAAAATTTTATATTACCAAAATCAAACCATATAAAAGAAAAGCTTGTTGAGTTTAAACATCCAGCTATATCACATCCAAAAGCAGTTACAATAGATTTTGGCAAAAAAGTTATTATGATTACAGGTGTAAATGCAGGTGGGAAAACCATGCTTTTGAAATCTTTGCTTAGTGCTACATATATGTCAAAATATCTTATCCCATACAAAGCAGATAAAAAAACAACAATAGGGCATTATAAAGATATAGTAGCTATTTTAGATGATCCACAAAGTGTTAAAAATGATATTTCTACATTTGCAGGTCGTATGGTAGAATTTTCAAAAATATTTACAAAACAAAGTGCTATTGTGGGAGTGGATGAGATAGAGCTTGGTACAGATAGTGATGAAGCAGCAAGTTTGTTTAAAGTGATTATAGAAAAATTAATGAAAAAAAATATCAAAGTGATTATCACTACACATCATAAACGATTAGCCTCATTGATGGCTGGATATGATGAAGTGGAACTCGTAGCTGCTTTGTATGATGAAGCAAATAGACGACCAACTTACGAATTTATGCAAGGAACTATAGGACAAAGTTATGCTTTTGAAACAGCTTTAAGATACGGAATACCACATGATATTATCAATCAAGCAAAAGAGGTATATGGTAAAGATAGCCAAAAATTAAATGAGCTAATTGCAAAAAGTGCATCTTTGGAACAAGAGTATAGAAAAAAAATAGAACAACTTGATTTTCAAATTGCCAAAAATAATAAACTGCAACTATTGCTCAAAGAAGAAAAAGAGCATCTTGATTATCTTATATACGAAGAAAAAAGTAAATTGCATAAAGAATACAGTGATGTTAAAGAGGAAGCAAAAAAAGCTATCAAAGCAAAAAGATCGCAAGAATCACATAGACACTTAAATATTGCACATAAAAAAGTAAAATCTATCCAAACTAAAACAATAGATGAACAAATTGTGTTTAAAGTAAATGATAGAGTAAAATATAGTAATACCAAAGGTACTATTATATCTATCAAAGGAAAAAAAGCACAAATAGAAACAGATGATGGGATCAAGCTATATGTTGAAACTTCAAAGTTAAAAAGAAGTGGTAATGAGATAAAAGTCAAACCAAAAAAGAGTATTAGTGTAAAGATATCCAAACCAAACAAAGGGGATATAAAACTTGATTTACATGGTCAAAGGGGAGATGAAGCTATTGAAAATCTTGATAAATTTTTATCAGATTGTTTAATGAATGGATTTGATGAGGTGTTGATATATCATGGTATAGGTACAGGTAAATTATCCAAACTTGTAAAAGAGTTTTTAGATAGACATCCAAAAGTAAAAAGTTATAGTGATGCTCCATATAATCAAGGTGGTTTTGGTGCAAAGGTTGTTAAGTTTTAATATAGTTAAATATTATACAAAATGTAAAATCATACAATTTGTATAATATTAAAATATCTATTTGATTTATACAATTAAATTAATCAGATCAATATGAAATATTAGATATACTTCTAAAATATAAATATAAAGGTTATTTATGAAAGAAAAAATTGAAAAAGCCAAAGTATTATTAGATGCTTTACCATATATTCAAAAATTCAAAGATGAAATATTTGTAATTAAATATGGTGGTTCTGCACAAATCAATCCAGAACTTAAAAGTCGTTTTGCACAAGATATTATTTTATTGTATATGGTTGGTATTAGACCAATTGTAGTTCATGGTGGTGGAAAACGGATTAATGAGTTTTTAGATAGACTTGAAATAAAAAGCGAATTTGTAGATGGTATGCGTGTTACTACAAAAGAGGTTATGGAAGTTGTTGAAATGGTATTAAGTGGTAATATAAATAAAGAGATTATAAATCTACTTAATATGCATGGAGCAAAAGCGATAGGGCTTACAGGAAAAGATGGAAAATTTATGACAGCATCTGTAAAAGATGGTGGCAAATATGGGCTTGTTGGTCAAATTGACAATATCAATAATAGTGTTGTTCAAAATCTTTTGAATGAAAAATTTATACCGGTAATTGCACCTATTGCATCAGGAGATGAATTAGGGCATCCTGGATTTAATATCAATGCAGATTTGGCAGCTAGTAAAATAGCAGCATCTTTAAAAGCTAGAAAAGTGATTTTTATGACCGATACTACAGGGGTGTTGGATAAAAATCAAAATCTTATATCAACACTTACAAAAGAACAAATTGATTTGTATAAAGAAGATGGAACAATAAGTGGTGGTATGATACCAAAAGTTGATGCTTGTTTGGAAGCTGTTAATGCAGGTGTTCAAAAAGCACATATTATAGATGGGCGTATAGAACACTCATTGTTATTGGAAATATTTACCAATGAAGGTATCGGTACAGTGATAAAATAGTCTGTAAGATATATTATGTTAAAATAAAAAATCAAATACAAAAGGTGGAAAAATGAGTGGATATAAACTAATTAGTGGTACTGCAAATATAGAATTTGCTCAAAAAGTTGCAAACTCTTTGGGAAAAGAATTGTCAGATATAGAAGTAAATAAATTTAGTGATGGTGAGATAAATGTAATTATCCCTGAATCTGTAAGAGGTGATGATGTGTTTATTATACAACCAACATGTGCACCTGCAAATGATAATTTAATGGAACTTTTAATTATAGTGGATGCACTAAAAAGAAGTAGTGCAGGTACAATTAATGCTGTAATACCTTATTTTGGGTATGCAAGACAAGATAAAAAAGCAGCTCCAAGAGTACCAATTTCTGCTAAACTTGTTGCCGATATGTTACAAATTGCTGGAGTAAAAAGGGTTATTACTCTTGATCTTCATGCAGCACAAATACAAGGTTTCTTTGATATACCTGTTGATCATCTTACCGGTTCAACACTTTTTGTAGAATATATCAAAGCAAAAAAATTAAAAAATCCAATTATCGCTTCACCAGATGTTGGTGGGGTGGCACGAGCAAGAACTTATGCAAAATCTTTAGAGTATGATTTGGTAATTGTTGATAAAAAACGAGAAAAAGCAAATGTTTGTGAAGTTATGAATATCATTGGTGATGTTGAAGGTAGAGATGTTATTATCTTAGATGATATGGTTGATACTGCTGGAACTTTAACAAAAGCAGCAGATATTCTAAAAAGTAAAGGTGCAACTAGTGTAATGGCATGTTGTACACACGGAGTATTAAGTGGTCCTGCGTTTGATAGAATTGCAAATAGCGCATTAGATGAATTGGTAATAACTGATACTATACCTTTGAAGGAACCACATGATAAAATTACAGTATTAACAGCAGCTGAAATTACAGCAAAAACGATTAAACGAATTTATACTAACGAATCTATTCAATCTATATTTATATAAAAGGAAAATAATGAAAAAAATATTAATTTCAACAATAGCAGCATCTTCTATATTGCTTGCAGCAAATAATGGAACTTATGAACTGACACCTATGGTAGGAAAAGTTTACACAAAACAACATGTAGATATTAAAAATCACACTGTAGCTGGTGTAGCTTTAGGATTTAACCAAGATGATAATTGCAAATTTGATCAAATTGAAGTAGGGATTTTGCAATCTAGTGGTGCTGATTATGAAAACAGTACAGAGAATACATCTATTACTCAATTGTTAGTAAATGGTATAAAAGAGTTTAAAACATATAACAAACTTAAAATATTTGGATTGGTTGGTTTAGGATATGAAAAAATATCAAATGAACAATTTAATAATGATAGTTCTGCATTATTTGAATATGGAGTTGGTGCTAAATATCGTTTGAATGATTCAATATCTATAAGAGGAGATATTAGACATCAATTGAAATTTGATGGAGATAAAAATCTTGTTTATCTTATTGGTTTATCTATCCCTTTTGGAACTCATACCCAAACCACAAGCAATACAATAAAAGAGGAACCAAAAAAAGAAGTGGTGGAATCAGAACAAAAACCTGCAGTAGTAAAAGAAGAGGTAAAACAACCAATTATATTAGATGATGATAAAGATGGGATTGTTAATGATAAAGATATGTGTCCAAATACACCTGCTAATATGGTTGTAAACTCAAATGGTTGTCAATTAGATGATGATAAAGACGGAGTTGTTAATAGTAAAGATATTTGCCCAAATAGTACAACAACAAATGTTGATAATAATGGTTGTGCAAAAATAACACAAGAACAAATAAAAGCTTTAGAAACACCTGCTGATTTGGGTATATTATTTGAAACAAATAGTGCAGTAATAAAAAATGGAGATATACCAAAATTTGCTAAATATGTAAAATATTTAAAAGCTACACCTGATGCAAAAATTATTATTGAAGCTCATACTGATTCAAAAGGGTCTGCAAAATATAATTTACAACTTTCTCAAAAAAGAGCTGATAGTACAAAAATGATTTTAATAAACAAAGGGATTAAACCAGATAGAATTACAGCTATTGGTTATGGAGAATCAAAACCATTAGTGCCAAATGATACAGCAGAAAATAGACGAAAAAACAGAAGAGTAACAGCTAGAATTATAAAATAATTAAGGGAAAAAATTGCAAAATAAAATAAGAAATTTCAGTATTATTGCTCATATAGATCATGGTAAATCTACTTTAGCTGATAGAATTATTCAAGAGTGTGGAAGTGTAACAGAAAGAGAAATGTCTGCACAAGTTATGGATACTATGGATATTGAGCAAGAAAGAGGAATCACTATAAAAGCCCAATCTGTAAGATTGGATTATATAAAAGATAATGAACATTATATATTAAATTTAATAGACACTCCAGGTCATGTTGATTTTTCTTATGAGGTTAGTCGTAGTTTGGCATCATCTGAAGGAGCTTTACTGATTATTGATTCAACCCAAGGTGTTGAAGCTCAAACTATTGCTAATGTATATATAGCAATGGATAATGATCTTACACTAATACCTGTAGTAAATAAAATAGATCTCCCATCTGCTGATCCTGATCGTGTATTAGAGGAAGTGGAAGAAGCTATTGGATTGGATTGTACAGAACATAATCTAATTAGTGCAAAAACAGGATTAGGGGTAAAAGAACTGATAGATTCTATTGTAGATAGATTACCTGCACCAAATGGAGATGAAAAAGCTCCAACAAAAGCTTTGATTTATGATAGTTGGTTTGATAACTATTTGGGTGCTTTGGCATTGGTAAGAGTTTATGATGGAGAAATATCAAAAGGGCAGATGCTTAAAATGATGAATACAAAAGTGGAACATAAGGTTTTGGATCTTATGTATCCACACCCTATCAAACGACAAAAAACATCAGCAATTAAAACAGGTGAAATAGGGATTGTTGTACTTGGGCTTAAAACTACAGAAGGGATTGCAGTTGGTGATACAATGACCGATGCAAAAAATCCAACAGCAAAAGCAATTGATGGATTTGAACCAGCAAAACCATTTGTATTTGCAGGAATTTATCCAATAGAAACAGATAAATTTGAAGATTTAAGAGAAGCATTGGAAAAACTTAAATTAAATGACAGTTCTATATCTTATGAACCAGAAAGCTCAGCAGCTTTAGGAAGTGGTTTTAGAACAGGATTTTTAGGTATGCTTCATATGGAAGTTATAAAAGAACGACTTGAAAGGGAATTTAATCTTGAACTTATAGCTACAGCCCCAACTGTTGTATATAAAGTTTTACAAACAGATGGTGAGGAATTGATGATTCAAAACCCTTATGAATTGCCACCTGTAAGTAAAATAGATACTATTAGTGAACCGTATGTTAGAGCAACAATTTTAGTTCCAGATGATTATTTGGGTAATGTTATAAAATTATTAAATGACAAACGGGGAATTCAAGTAAAAATGGATTATATCAACAAAAGAGTTTTACTTGAATATGATATACCTATGAATGAAATTGTAATGGATTTTTATGATAAATTAAAATCTACTACAAAAGGGTATGCTTCTTTTGATTATGAGATTACAGGTTTTAGAGTAGGGGATTTGGTAAAATTGGATATTTTAGTGGCAGGAGAACCTGTAGATGCTTTAAGTATAATTGTTCCAAGAGTAAAAGCTCAAGCTAGAGGTAGAGTATTTGTAAAACAATTAAAAGAATTAATCCCAAGACAACTTTTTGAAGTAGCTATTCAAGCTAGTATTGGAAATACTATTATTGCTAGAGAAACTGTAAAATCTACAGGTAAAAATGTAACAGCAAAATGTTATGGTGGAGATATTACAAGAAAAAGAAAACTACTTGAAAAACAAAAAGCAGGTAAAAAAAGGATGAAAGCTATAGGTAAAGTAAATGTTCCTCAAGAAGCATTTATGGCTGTATTAAAGCTTGATTAAAATATGTTTGTAAAAGAAGCTGTAGAAAAATTAGATTTTTTTAAAACTTTAAATAACAAACAAATTGATGATTTAATAGATATATCATCTGTTGAATTATACAATGAAAACACTATCTTATATTATGAGAAAAGTGAAACATCAAAAATCATTTTTCTTATCGATGGTTTGGCAAAAGCTTATAAAATAGATAAATATGACAATGATATATTTTTGTATTATATATATAAAAATAGTTTATTATCTGAAATATCAAATATCTATCAAGATGAATTGATATTTTTTTCTAATATATCTTTTATTCAGCCATCTGTAATCTTATCAATTGATTACAAAAAATTCAAAGAATTATTTATATATACCAATATTTTAACATTACAATTTACAAATGAAATTATAATAAAATCAAAAAATCTACAATCATTGATTAATAGAGAATTTATATTTGATGCAGTTGCAAAAGTAGCTATGATGTTAGGATCTGATTTGACAATGTTTAATCAACTAAAAAGGCATGATATATCATTGATGTTACATATTCAACCATCAACATTATCTAGGGTTTTAAATAGATTAAAAAGGGATAATATTATAGATATTCATCATGGAAAAGTTTCCATATTGGATAAAAATAATCTTGATATTATATATAAAGGGGTGTGATATGAAAAAAATTAAGTTTATTGGAATTGTGATATTTATGTTAACTATTACCCTTATATATATATCTGTATATATTTCTGAGCAGAATAAAACACATACTATGATTTTGGAATCTATACATAATCAAAAAGCTTTAATACAATCAATTGCAAAAAATAGTTTTTATTTATACAGAGAAAAATCTAAAAATTTATTAGAAGATATACCCACAAAAAGGCTAGATAAATCAATAGAACAATTTTATATAATCGCTAACAATGAAAATAAATTGCTCAAAACTATAAAATCTACAAATATAATACAACAAAATAATTTGATATATAAATTATGGAATAATTTTCATAAAGATATTTTAACGTTTGAACAGCAAATTGAGGTAACTATTCCATATACAAATATTTTATTGGAAAAAACAGTTTCTCGTATTTTTAATCAAAATTTATATTTAATAACCCAATTTGATAAATTAATTCAACTCCAAAAACAATATTTTGCACAATTAGTATTAAAATATAAACAATTAGAATATATTTTGTTATTTTTGATAGTTTTATGTGTTTTATATCTTTTGACTCAAATCAATACAGTAATATCGTTTGTACAACAATTTTTACAAACATCAAATAAAGTGATTGAAAACAAAAGCATAGAAGATATTCAACCTATAAAAATAAATCAAAATAATAGTGAAATACAACAAGCAACAAACAATTTTAATGCAATGGTATCTAAAATCAACACATCTATACAAATAGCATCAAATTCTATAGAAGATACATCAAAATCATTAGAAAATATTGAAAATAATATTGAAGAATTTTTGATTTTATTAAATACAATGGATAAAGATCATAAAATAGATATAGAAATTACTAAAAAAGAAGATGCTGTAATACAGGCACTTGATGAACTGATGAGCATAACTGATAAATTAGATAATCTAAAACATAACCTCCATAATCTTATTCAATCTAAATAATATAAAAAAATATAATAATTTGCCCTAGGTCAAATTATTGTTACTTATAATATATTATTATTCTATATCGTTTGGATTATTTTGATTCAAGCAGAAATAAAAAAGGAGACAA
>Ga0256828_1000618_pt1 | contig 23376 bp, 23 predicted proteins | sample CV88metaG_FD_185993 | JGI IMG/M metagenome (GOLD analysis project Ga0256828, IMG submission 185993) | Hydrothermal vent microbial communities from East Pacific Rise, Pacific Ocean - CV88 | ecosystem: Environmental > Aquatic > Marine > Hydrothermal vents | place: Pacific Ocean: East Pacific Rise...
ACTTAAAAGTTCTGGCTTAATAGTAAAAAGGGCTGCTATGGCGAAGACAACTAAAACAGAAAGTTTGATAAAAACGATAATATTTTCTGACTTAGCAACGATAGAAGCACCAATGAGGTTGATAATTGTAAAAAGAGTTACAATACCAACAGCAAAGATATTGATCCAAAATGGGTCATGACTAGCTACCATAAATGTAGTTGCATAGGTTCCAAAAGATTTTGCAACAGCAGCAATTGCTATAAGTTGAGAGAAGTAAAACATCACCCCCATAGAACCAGAAAAAATATTTTCGCCAAACCCTTGTACTAAGTACTCGACAATACCACCACGAGACTGATAGCGTACAGCAAGTTTGGCAAGAGAATAGCCACTAAATAAAGCGATAAGTCCTCCAAAAACAAACGAAAGCCATACTATATTTCCCGCCATAGAACCAGCTTGTCCTATAACGATGAAAATACCAGCTCCTACCATAGAGCCAATGCCTAAAAAAACAGCACTCCAGAGTCCAAATGCTTTTTTCTCTTCCATCTTAATTCATTTTTTTAAATATAGTTCCGATGAAGAATAATGAAAGACCATCGAAAAAGAGAGAAAAACCAACGAGTAAACCTATAAGGTAAAGTGATGTAACAGGCCATCCAACGACAAAAAGCATACCTATAAGCATAGAAAAAATAGCGTTAATCATCCACCATAACCATCCTTTAGATGGACGCATAGAAAGTGCTAATGAAAATCCTGCAAAAGCATCCATGAAGAAATAGATACTAAGTAAAAGTCCAACTGTACCTACGCCACTCATAGGATAAAAAATCATAAAGAGAGCAATAGCGATAAGAATAAAACTTTTTAGCCAACCCATCATATCGTTTTTATCACTGAGATAAGTAAAGTAACCTGCCATAAATCCTGCAAGTAGCATAATCCATGCTATAAAAGTTACTGTAGCAAGTGTCATAAATGCTGGGTATAAAATACCGACTAAACCTAAAATCATAAAAATAACTGCTGTTATTTTAGAATATTTTTGAAACTTGTCAAATAGATGTTCTTCGAGTGGATATTTCCACATAATGTATCCTTTAAAATGAAATTCTGCTAGTAGTGTAACACTCTATAATGAATACAAAGGTGATTTAAGTAGCATTTGGTTAAAATAGCATAAAATATTGCCAAAGGACGACATATTGCAAGCAAAGATAGAAACAGTTAAAACCCTCCTTGATGCGCTTCCGTTTATTCGTGAATTTAGAAAAGAGATTGTTGTTATTAAGTATGGTGGTTCAGCACAAACTTCTCCTCAGTTGAAAGAGAAATTTGCCGAAGATATACTTTTAATGCACCTCGTTGGTATAAAACCTGTTATTGTTCATGGTGGTGGGAAAAAGATTACAGATATGCTTGATGCTTTGAAAATAGACACAAAGTTTATAGAGGGGCAGAGGGTAACGACAAAAGAGACGATGCGTATCGTTGAGATGATTTTAAGTGGTGAGATTAACAAAGAGATAGTTTCGCTTTTAAACTCTTTTGATGCTAAGGCTATTGGTATAAGTGGTAAAGATGCTCATTTTATTACAGCTAAAGCAAAAGATTTTTCAAAGTGGGGGCTTACAGGAAATATTACAGATGTAAAAGCTGATGTGGTGACAAATCTTGTCAAAGATGGTTTTATTCCTGTTATAGCTCCTATTGCAGCTGGTGAAGAGATGGGACACCCTGGGTATAACATCAATGCTGATTTATGTGCCTCTTATGTTGCTAAGGCTATTGGTGCAAATAAAATCATTTTTTTAACAGATACAGCAGGTGTTTTAGATGATGATAAAAATCTTTTAGCTTCTTTAACAAAAGATGAAGTAGAAGCACTCAAAGCAAGTGGTGTGATTCATGGTGGTATGGTTCCTAAAGTAGATGCATGTTTAGAAGCTATAGATGGTGGGGTGCAAAAGGCTCATATTATTGATGGTCGTTTAGAACACTCAATGTTACTTGAACTTTTTACCTCAGAGGGTGTTGGCACACAAATTGTTAAGTAAACTTTGTTATAATCGCCAAAATTTTAGTAAAAAAGGAAAATAATATGGCAAATTATGCAGCATTATTTGAAGATGAAGATGATATTTTTGGAGGGTCTCCAAAGTCTAAATTTATGGATGTTATTTTTAATGCAAACAACGATATTGTTCGTAATGAATTGGAAGCTTTTGTAGAAAAAGTAGCTGCTATGGAGTTGATGTTAGAAGAGCATGTAGGTAGTGATATCAATAGATCGGTTGAAAATTTTAGAGTACAACATCAAAACGATTGCGATATGAAAGCAAAATCTTTATATATAGAATTGATGGGAACTATACTTTCTCAAAGTGAATAGTGAGTGGAGCATTTTTTACGATTTTCTTTTATACTGCTTGTTGTAGGTGGTGTAGTTTTTGGCAACGATTTTAGAGATATGAAAAAAATATCTTTAAAAAAGGATGTACAAAAGAAAATTCTTGTAAAATATGCTCAGTATGAAAGACTTTTTACATTTAGGTGGACTTTATACATAAATGATGATTTAGTGTTGTTTCATTCGTATGACAAAAGGGTAGCGCAAAATATCCTTACACTAAATCATACAAATCAAAGCTTTAGGGTAGAGTTAAAACCTAGAGGTGCCGATTTTTTTAATGTACCTTATTTGTTAGTTAAATTTAAAGAGTTTGATTATAAAAAAAATGAAGCACTTTTTGAGGTTTATTTGTGGGATAAAAGAGAACAAATAGAACTTAAATATCTTCAAGATGATTAAAGTGAGAATATGCAAAGAGTTGAAGTAGAAATAACAAAACTTATAAAAGAATGTGAGTATGATGAGGTAACGCGTCTTTTTGGAATGTTACAAGGGGGAAAACGCCTTCGTGCAAAGTTGATTTTAAAGATAGCAAATCAATCAGAAAAAGCACCTTTATTAGCTGGAATTGTAGAGTTAATTCATGCTGCGTCACTTTTACATGATGATGTCATAGATGAGGCAAGTATGCGTAGAGGTGTAGCGTCTGTAAATGCAACAGAGGGTAGTAAAACAGCAGTAATGTTGGGTGATATTCTATATTCTAAAGCTTTTACGGAACTTGTAGTATTTGATAGAGAAATTGCACAAACTATTGCAAAGTCTGTAACATCACTTTCTAAAGGGGAGATGATGGATGTTAAAATGTCTGAAACATTTAATACAGATGCACAACTTTATCTTGATATGCTTTATTTGAAAACTGCTACACTTATAGAAGCAGCAGCAAAAGCATCTGCCCTTTTAGCTGGTAAGGATGAAAAAAAGTATGCGATTTATGGAAGAAATCTTGGGCTTTCTTTTCAAATTATAGATGATATTTTAGATATAACTTCAGATGAAAAGACTTTAGGTAAACCTGCTATGAATGACTTTGTAGAAGGTAAATGTACTTTACCATATATTTATCTTTATCATGAACTTGATGAAAAAGATCAAATCAAACTTAAGTCCCTGCATGCTAAAGAAATATCGAAAGAAGATGCTCAATGGATTTTAAAGAAGATGCAAGAGTATAAAACAATCGAAAAATCATTTATGTTGGCGAAACAACTCTCTAATGAAGCAAAAGAAGTGCTGAAAGAGGATGAGGAACTTGTCGCTATTTTAGAATCTATGATACAAAGAAGTTATTAATGCACTATTTAAGTATAAGTTTTACCCACAAAAATTCCACAATGGAAATACGAGAAAAATTAACATATCCTGATGATGAAAGTAAGCGAGGGTGTTTAACACTTTTAAATAGTGCTGATGCCATTGATGAAGCAATTTTAATCTCTACATGTAATAGAATGGAAGTGTTATGTAATTGTAATGATATTCCAAAGGCTACAGAACATATTTTTACGATGCTTTCTCGTCGTTCTGGTATAAGCAAAGCAGAGTTAGAAGCTCGTGCTGATATTTTTGATGATGCTTCTGCTATTCATCATTTGTTTATGGTAGCAGCTTCATTAGACTCTATGGTTATTGGTGAAACACAAATTGTGGGGCAACTTAAAGATGCCTTTCGTTTTGCTTACGATAATGGATTTTGTGGCAAAAAACTTGCTCGTGCTATGAAGTCTGCTTTTAAATCGGCAGCAAATGTACGAAATGCTACAGATATATCATCAAAACCTGTTTCTATGGCTAGTGTTGCTGTAAATACACTTAAATCACTTGTTGAAGATCTTCATGGAAAAAAAGCTTTAGTAATTGGTGTTGGTGAGATGAGTGAAATTACGGCAAAACATCTCATTAGTGCTGGTGTTGATGTTTATATAATGAATAGAACTTATCATAAAGCAGAGGCTCTTGCTTCTTTATGTAAGGCTAAAGTTATGCCATTTGAAGCATTGTCTCAAGCTGTTAATGAATTTGAAATTTTGTTTACTGCAACATCTTCTCATACTCCAATTATTACAGATACTATCATTACATCACAAGATTTTGACAGATATTGGTTTGATTTAGCTCTTCCGAGAGATATTAACTATCACAAAGGGGAAAGAATCCATCTCTATATTATAGATGATTTAAAAATGATTATAGATAATAACATTACACATAGAGAAGAGTCTGCACGATCAGCACATGCAATTATTGGACGAGGTGTTGTTGAATTTTTTGAATGGTTAAATACTCAAGACATAGAGCCACTCATTAAAGAGATTTATCTTAAAGCAAAAATGGCTGCAAAAGAGGAAACACATCGTGCTATGAAGGCTGGTTTTATTCCTAAAGAGTATGAAAAAGAAGCTCAAAAAATGTGTGAACAGAGTTTAAAAAAATTTCTTCACGATATAACAAAAGATATGCGAAATACTTCAGAGGATAGAGAAAATATTATGCTATCTGAAGCTATAGCACGAATAATCAAAAAAAATACAAGGGGTACAAATGAGAAGATCTAAAGCGTTTATGCCAACAACAAAAGAAGCACCATCAGATGCAACATTAGCAAGTCATATTTTTTTAGCACGAGCAGGATTTATATCTCAGGTAGCAGCAGGGCTTTATAACTATATGCCTTTAGCAAAAAGAGTTATTAAAAAGATAGAAACTATCATTAATGAAGAGATGGCTAAAGTGGGCGCGCAAGAGGTAGAGCTTTCATTTGTAACACCTGCTGACTTATGGGCTGAGAGTGGTCGTATAGAGAAGTTTGGAAAAGAACTTTTACGCTTTAAAGATAGAAAAAATAACCTTTTTGTCCTAGGTCCAACACATGAAGAGATGATGGTTGATTTAGTAAGAAATCGTGTAACGAGTTATAAAAATCTTCCTTTAAATCTTTATCAGATTAAAACAAAATTTCGAGATGAAGCAAGACCTCGTTTTGGTTTAATGCGTGGGCGTGAGTTTATCATGAAAGATGGGTATAGTTTTCATAGCTCAGTGGAAGATTTAGATAGAGAATTTAATGCTATGGAAGTCGCATATAAAAAGATTTTAACACGACTTGGACTTGATTTTAGAGTTGTAGAAGCTGATAGTGGGGCTATTGGTGGTAGTGGTTCAAAGGAGCTTATGGTTTTAGCTGATAGTGGTGAAGATACTATTGCTGTTTGTTCAAAATGTGAATATGGAGCAAATATAGAAGCTGCACAAAGAAGTGCAAGAAAGTGTATTCCTGAAGCACCAGAATCTGAATTTAATAAATTTTTAACACCAAATGTAAAAACTATAGATGAACTTGCTGAGTTTTTTAAAGTAGATTCTTATTATACAGTAAAATGTATTGCCAAACGAGTTGTTTATGAAAATGAAAGTGAAATTGTTCTGTTCTTTGTAAGAGGATGTGATAATCTTCAAGAGGTTAAAGCGATTAATGCAACTGAAGCTCTCGATATTGTTGATGTGACAGAAGAAGAATTACAAGAGATAGGACTTGTTCCTGGTTTTATAGGACCACTTGATCAAGATAAAGCAAAACATGTAATTGATAGTGATTTAAAAGATGCTAAAGCCATGATATGTGGTGCAAATGAGCAAGATTACCATTTTATAGGTGTTGATTTAAGTGTTATTGGTGAGGTTGCATATTTTGCTGATATAGCTGAAGTAAATGAAGGAGATGTTTGTCCACACTGTGATGGAGAACTCTCATTTACAAAAGGTATAGAAGTTGGACATATATTTAAGTTAGGTACTACATATTCTCAAGCCCTTAAAGCTGAATTTTTAGATGAAAATGGCAAATCTCAACCTTTTATAATGGGTACATATGGTATGGGTGTGAGTCGTTTAGTCGCTTCTGTTGTGGAGCAACATCATGATGAAAATGGGTGTAAATGGACAAAAGCAACAGCACCTTATATGGTAAACATTATGGTAAGTAACATTAAAGATGAAGAGCAGATGGCATTAGGTGAAGTACTTTATGAAGAGTTACAAAGCTTACATGTAGAGGTGATGTTAGATGATAGAAAAGAGCGTTTTGGCTTTAAAATGAAAGATGCAGAACTCATTGGTTTTCCATATACTGTAATCATTGGTAAAGAGCTTATAAATGGTAATGTACAAATTTATATAAGAGAAACAACAGAAAAAAAAGTTGTTGCTAAAGAAAATATGATTCAAGAAATTATGGAATTGATTGGATGATATACTTTGTTATCTATCTCTTTTTAGAGGTTGTCGTTTCTGTAAATATCTCTTCTGCTATTGGTGGACTTGCTACTTTTTTTGAAATCATTATAAGTGCTTTTATAGGTCTGTCTATTTTAGTGAATTTCAGAAAAACACTTGTTGAAAATATGACAGCAGTTTCCTATAGTTGTATAGATTTAGAAGAGTTCCAAAGATTAAATCTTTTTACACTTATTGGTGCTATTTTATTGATTGTACCAGGTTTCTTGACAGATATTTTAGGCGCATTATTGCAATTTGGTGTTTTTACGAGTATGATTGTTAACCGTTATAATGTAAAATCTAGTAAATGTAATTCTGATTACAAAAATAATATACAAAAGGATTCCGATGTCATCGATGTTGAAATTGTTGAGCACAACACTCCTCTTAAGTAGTTTAGCTTATGCTAGTAGTACACCAAGTGAAAAGATAGAAGATTTTTTAAGTGATGAATTTAGTGACAATCCGAGAATAGAATCGGTTAATGTAAAAGTTGAAGATATTGTACCTTTGAAAGATTTAAAAGGATGGAATGCTTATATCGTTGATGTAAAAGCAGAATTAAAATCTAAACTAAAAAAGAAAGAGAAAATCGAACAAAAGATGATTTGGTTTTCAGATGGTACAATGATTACAAAAACACTTACAAATATGAATACACTTGCTAATATGACAGAGGTTGTAAAACCACCATTTAAAGACAAGTTTTATAAAAAAGAAAATCTTATTTATGGTAGTGCTAATGCTAAACATAAAATAGTCTTTTTCTCAGATCCATTATGCCCATTTTGTAGAGGTTTTGTACCAGGGGCTATAAAAGATATGAAACAAAATCCTGAAAAATTTGCTATTTATTATTATCATCTTCCTTTAAATAGAATTCATCCTGCTTCTGTTACTATTGTTAAAGCGGCGACTGCTGCTGAATTGCAGGGGGTTAAAGATGTTGTTTTAAAAATGTATGCAATTAAAATAAGTCCTAGAGAAACAAATGTCAACAAAATTCTTACTGCTTTTAATAAAGCAGTTGGTACAAATATAACACCAAAAGATATTAAGGATAAAAAAGTTCTTGATATAATTAAAAATGATGTAGGTGTGGCTAAAGATCTTTTTGTCGCTGGTACACCAACGGTTTATCTTGATGGTAAAATTGATAAAACAAAGAAAAAATATAAAACGGTAAAATAATGAAAAAACTCGTAATAGCAACAAGAACTTCACAACTCGCACTTTGGCAAGCATACCACATAAAAAAAAGAGTAGAAGATACTTTTTCAGATGTAGAAGTGGAACTTAATGAGATAGTAAGTAATGGTGACAAAGTATTAGATAAACCTCTTGCACTCATTGGTGGAAAAGGGCATTTTACAAAAGAACTTGAGGATGAGATGCTTATAGGTCATGCTGATTTAGCTGTACATTCACTGAAAGATGTACCTACTTATATGCCTGAGGGTTTGGAGTTAAGTGCTGTTACAACAAGGCAAGATCAAAGCGATATTTTTTTATCACATACTTATAAATCTTTAGATGAACTTCCTAAAGGTGCGATTGTAGGGACAACTTCACTAAGAAGAAGAATGCAACTTTTAGCAAAAAGACCAGACTTACATGTAAAAGATTTACGGGGTAATGTAAATACTCGTTTGAGAAAACTTGCTGATGGGCAGTATGATGCTATTATCTTAGCATATATTGGACTTTATAGGCTTGATTTGCTTAAAGATATTCCATACACGCAAAAACTTTCACTTGATATGATGATACCACCTATGGGACAAGCTGCTCTTGGTATAGAGATAGTTTCTTCAAATGAACTTGCCAGAAAAATAGCAAAAAGTTTAAATGATGAAGATACATTTTTATGTACACAGATTGAGAGAGACTTTATTTCTAAAATCGGAGCGGGGTGTTCTGCACCTGTTGCTTGTAATGCTGTTATCGATGGTGAAAATATTGTTTTTCGTACAATGATAGGTTTTAGTGATGGTACACATATTATGCAAGAAAAAATATGTGTAGTAAAACAAAACAGTAAAGGTATAGGTTTAGAAATGGCACAAAAGATGATAGATAACGGTGCATTAGCATTACTTAAAGAAGCTGAAAAAGTAGCTTTTAAAGATGAAATGCCACAAAGAATATAACAATGAAAAGCTTATTCTTTCTTGTTCTTTTATCTTTTCTTTCTCTTTTCGCCCAAGAGCCTACTTTCTACTATGAATCTGGTAAAAAGGTTCATTTAGACTTGCTAACAAATACTTTGAGAGCAACAAAAAAAGTCGATTATTATGAAAATGAAAAAGGTATTGTTTTGGGTGTTAGCGATAAAATGTTAGTGAAAATGGTTACGACAAAAAATTTAGCTATGCTTGTTAAGTCATTGCATCTTCATCTTATAAAAAAATTTTCTTCCCGTCTTTTTCTTTTTCAAACTCCTAGTAAAGAACAAACACTTGCTATTGCAAATAGCTTATATCAAAGAGATGATGTTGTCTTTGCTCATCCTGATTTTATAAAAAAGCACTTTAAACGATGAAAAAAATACTTATTTCTTTTGGCTGTATTACTACCCTTATTTTAACTGGATGTGGTTCTTCTGAAGATACGCAGAAAAATGAAACAAATACAACTAAACATACGGTTGTTTCTTTGAATGAACCTTATGTTGAACAACAATGGTACATAAGAAAAAATACAAATTTTTATGAAACTTATGAAATAAATCCAGATGCTCATATACATATAGGTGATATTCAAAAAACTTATTCAGGTAAAACTATAAAAGTAGCGGTGATTGATAATGGGTTAGATATGAATCATCGTGATTTGTATAAGGCTTTAATCGCAAGTTATGATTCTGCTACTAAAACAACAAATGTAAATCATACCGATTTTAATGAATACCATGGAACTGCTGTAACGGGTATTATTGCTGCAAGAAACAACAACATTGGTATGCTTGGTATAGCGTATAATGTCTCTTTAATTTTTTTAAAATATAAAGATGAAATGACAGATAGTGAGACAATAGAGTTGTTTAATAAGGCTGAATCATTTGGTGCTGATATCATTAACTGTAGTTGGGGGACTTATGATGTTTCTGATGCTGTTAAAGATAAAATAGTAGATTTAAGTAAACATGGTCGCAATGGTAAAGGAACTTTAATTGTCTTTGCTAGTGGTAATGATGATTATAATTTAGATGATTATAATGATGAATCTAATATACCTGAAGTTATATCGGTAGGTGCAACAGATAAAGAGAATTTACGAGCTTATTATAGTAACTACGGTACAAATTTAGACTTAGTTGCACCAGGTGGTTATGACCTTGCTTTACCTACTTTAGATGTTACAGGTGCCGCAGGTGAAAATAGTGGAGATTATATATTTTATGATGGTGATTTTCAAGGTACATCTGCTGCTGCACCTGTAGTAAGTGGAGTATTAGCACTTTTACTTGAAAAAAATCCAAATCTTACACATGATGAAGTAATATCTTTATTAAAAACAAAGAGTGATCAAATCGGCAATGTTCCTTATGATGAACATAGATTTAACCCTTATTATGGTTATGGGAAAATTAATGTTTCTAAATTATTTGAAACAAATTAAGGGAAGACAATGAAAAGAACAATAGAACTTTTAAAAAATAACAATGAGTTGATAATTATAGAAGAACCTCTGGATATTTACTTAGAGATTCCCCATTTAGGCTATGCAGAAGTAAAAAAACAAGATGGTGGTAAAGCACTTCTTTTTACAAATGTAGTTGATAAAAAAAGTGGGAAAAAATTTCAAGAGCCTGTACTTATGAATGTATTTGGTTCTTATAAACGATGTGAACTGCTTTTTGGTCGCTCTATAGAGAGTGTAGCTGATGAGATTACAAAACTACTTCACATGAAGCCACCTTCAGGATTTATGGAAAAAATTTCTATGGCTACAGAACTGTTTGCACTTAAAAATATTTTTCCTAAACGATTACAAGGGGAGGGGGCGTGTCAAGCTATAAAGTATCTTGATAAAGAGGTTGATTTATATAAACTTCCAGTACTTACAACTTGGGAACAAGATGGTGGACCTTTTATCACAATGGGGCAGGTATATACACAGTCACTTGATGGAGAAATGGTAAACCTTGGTATGTATAGACTTCAGGTGTATGATAAGAATCATTTAGGTATGCACTGGCAGATTCATAAAGATTCTTCTCATTTTTTTGATCAGTACCAAAAAGCTGGGAAAAAGATGCCTGTTTCTATAGCTATAGGGGGTGATCCACTTTATACTTGGTGTGCTACGGCACCACTTCCTTATGGAGTGAATGAACTTTTAATGTATGGTCTTATCACAAAAAAACCTGCACAGCTTGTGAAGTCGTTGACAACACCACTCTACATTCCTAAAGATGTTGATTATGTTATAGAGGGTTGGGTTGATCCTAGTGAGATGAAAATAGAGGGTCCTTTTGGTGATCATACAGGGTATTATACATTAGAAGAGCCATACCCTGTGATGGAAGTTTCAGCACTTACTATGAGGGAAGAGAGAACATTCTTGGCAACTGTTGTTGGAAAACCACCTCTTGAAGATAAATATATGGGATGGGCTACAGGAAAAATCTTCTTTCCTCTGTTAAAAACAACAACACCAGATTTACTTGACTATCATATGCCTGAAAATGCTGGTTTTCATAATCTGATTTTAGCAAAAATGCAGCCTCTTTATAAAGGGCATGCAAAACAGTTTATGCACGCTTTTTGGGGTGCTGGTCAAATGAGTTTTGTAAAACATGCTATTTTTGTTGATGAAAAAGCTCCTGCTTTAGAAGAGTATGAAGCATTTACTAAGTATGTACTCAATAGATTTACTCCTGAATCTATGTTTATTACTGAGGGTATTTTAGATGCACTTGATCACTCTTCTCCTGAAACACTTGTAGGTGGTAAGCTTGGTATTGATGCGACAAGTGAAAAAGAGGTGGAAGTTCCTGAAATTTTTGATGATGCAGTACTTTTGACTAAGGTAAAAGAACTTATCAATGATGTAGTAGAACTAAAACAGTATATGAAAGATACATCAAATCCTATAACGGTCATAAGTGTGGAAAAAACAAAAAATGCACAAGAATATTTTCAAGCTTTAGCACCATTGAGTAAAAATCTTCGTATAGTTGTTTTTGTTGATGTTAAGAAAAATGATGTTAATAATCCTTACATGTTAGTATGGCGTGTTACAAATAATATAGATGCACAAAGAGATGTGTTTATAGAAAATGGTGTAATAGGTGTTGATGGTACTAATAAAAATGAATTTGATGGCTTTACAAGAAGATGGCCTGATGATGTTGATTGTAATAGAGATGTCGTTACAGATTTAAAAAAGAGAGGCATTTGGAACTTAGATGATGCTATTTATCGTAAATTTCAGTTATAGATTTTTGAGAATTTAACAATTAGAGTAGTAACATAAGGATGTTATAATAATATCTTGTGTACTATGGAGATATACTTTTTAGGATGTGCGTATGACTAGACCTTTTATTATTTTGATTTTATTAACTATCGTGACTTTATCGTCTTCTAATGCTGCTATTTATAAAGGACAAAAGGAGTTTGTTAAAAAATGTCGTCAATGCCATAAAGATGGTGAGGCTTTAGTAAGCGAACATACTATGACAGAATGGAAAGCGTTGTTAAAAGATGATGGTAAGCCTTTGGCAGATATTCATCTTAAAAATCAAAAAGCAAAAGGCTCTTGGGTATATTTTAAAGGCAAAAGATATGGTAGTAAGGCTAGACACTTAAAACAATTTTTAGTTGAATATGCTAAAGATAGTGGTAATGTACCTTGTTTCTAAGCTACTACCCTTTATAAAAACTCCCTTTTTCGATAAAATACCAGAAATAAATTTATAAACTAAATTATAAGGAATTGCAATGCAAAAAATGTGGTCAGGTCGCTTTAGTAGTAGTGCATCAAGTTTACTTGATGAGTTTAATGCCTCTATTATGTATGATAGAAAATTATATAAAGAGGATATAGAGGGGTCTATAGCACATGCAACAATGCTTGCAAAACAAGGAATTTTAACACAAGATGAATTAGATGCTATTACAAAAGGTCTTGCACAAGTAGCGCAAGAGATAGAATCAGGAACATTTGAATGGAAAATATCTGATGAAGATCTTCATATGGGAATTGAAAAACGCCTTACTGAAATTATAGGTGATACTGGAAAAAAATTACATACTGCAAGAAGTAGAAATGATCAAGTAGCTGTTGATTTCCGTCGTTATGTTCTTCGTAAAAACAATGAAATAGTAGAAAAAATAGAGGCATTAATGGAAGTTATTTTAGATGTGGCTTCTAAACATACTGAAACTTTAATTCCAGGTATGACACATTTACAACATGCACAGCCTATTAACTTTGGATTTCATTTAGGTGCGTATCTTTCTATGTTTAAGCGTGACATTGAACGCTTTGAAAGTTCTTATGAGAGAAATAATGTTTCACCTCTAGGATGTGCAGCACTTGCTGGAACACCACATAATGTAGATAGGACACTAACTGCTGAACTTCTAGGATTTGATAGTGTAAGTGTAAATTGTCTCGATACAGTAAGTGATAGAGATTTTGCACTAGAGATTCTGTTTAATATCTCTACTATGATGATGCACATCTCTCGTCTTTCTGAAGAGCTTGTTTTATGGTCAAGTTATGAGTTTGGTTTTGTAGAACTTAGTGATGAATATTCTACTGGAAGTTCTATTATGCCACAAAAGAAAAATCCTGATGTTCCTGAACTACTTCGTGGAAAAACAGGTCGTGTATATGGTGCTTTAATTGGGCTTTTAACAGTAATGAAAGGTTTACCACTTGCATACAATAAAGATACACAGGAAGACAAAGAAGGTGTTTTTGATGCAGTAGAAACTGCTGAAATATCTTTAGAAATTTTGAAAGAAGCTATAAAAACTATGGAAGTTAAATCGCAAAATATGGAAAGTGCTTGTGCTATAGGTCATTTAAGTGCAACAGATTTAGCAGACTATTTGGTAGAAAAATGTGGCATACCATTTCGTGAAGCACATTTCATTACAGGTCGTGCTGTAGCAAAAGGGGAAGAGATAGGTGTTGATCTCTCTAAAATGGAGTTTAAATATCTTAAAGAGATAGATGAACGCATTCAAGAAGATGTTATGGAATTTTTAGGATTGAGACATTCTATGAATGCAAGAACTTCAGAAGGTGGAACTGCTTCGAAAAGAACACAAGAACAATTAGAATATTTAAAAAACTATATAGTTAGTCGTCGTTTATAATACTTAGTAGCACTTTTTAAGTGCTACTACCTACTACCACTCCTCTTCATCATCATTAATTTCTACATCATCATAAGGATCCATATGTATAAGAATATGAATCTTTTTATCTTTTTTAAAAAGTGCTTTTATATTTGCTTCGAGTTTATCGGCTATAAGGTGGGCATCATAGAGAGAAATTTCATGATTTTGAAAAACAGCATGAACAGATATAAAAATATGAGAACCTGAAATGCGTGTTCTTAAATAATGGTAAGTACTTATAGCTTCTTCATCTTTTAAAATCTGTTGTATCTTTTCTATATCTTCTTTATCTAAGGCTACATCAAGAAGCATTAAAATACCCTCTTTAATGATAGGAACAGCTGAATATATCATATAAATAGCTATAAAAATACCTAAGATTGCATCAACAAGTTGTTCTCCTGTAAAGCTTACAACAAAGAGAGCGACTAAAACAGCACCATTTGAGTAAAGATCTGTTTTATAGTGAAGGGCATCGGCTTTTATGACCATATTGTTTGTTTTATTGGCAACATAATTTAGAAAAACCACTAAAGCCCCTGTAATAATTACTGAAGCTATCATTACATAAATACCTTCTTTCATATAGTGCATAGGCATAGGATGAAGAATTTTTGTAATAGCTTCATAGAGGATAAATAAAGCAGAAAGCGAGATAATGGTACCCTCTATAACACCAGCGAGAGGTTCAAGTTTTGATCGTCCAAAATGAAACTTGTCATCTGGATTCTTTTCCGCATTATGTAATGCAAAATAATTAAATAAAGAGATAATTAAATCAAGTAAACTATCTATAGCTGAAGCCAAAACAGCTACAGAACCACTCATCATACCAATACTAAGTTTTATAAAAACTAACAGTGCTGCGACACTACTTGAAGCAACAGTTGCTTTTTTCTCAAGTCTCATATATAGAACCTTTTTTTAGCTATAATTATAGTAAAATTTAAATACAGTAGTGATTAAAATGGATATAAATCAGATAAAACAAGAGAGAAAGAAGTGGCTTACATGGAAAAATATAGCGCCACTTCGTGAAGCTTTGGCAACACTTGAAGATGTTACATGTAAAGTAGATTTAGGTGATGTTGTTCGTGTAGATGGTACAGTAAATGATGCACAGGTTTATGATGTGGCAAAGATGCTTATGCCGTGGAGAAAGGGACCTTTTGCAATAGGAAAAACTTTTATAGATAGTGAGTGGAAAAGCAATGTAAAGTACAATCTTTTACGCCCCCATTTCAATCTTGAGGGGAAAAGGGTTGCCGATATAGGGTGTAATAACGGTTACTATATGTTTCGTATGCTAGAAGATAATCCTAAACTTTTAGTAGGTTTTGATCCTTCACCACTGTATAAGACACAGTTTGACTTTGTGAATCATTTTGTAAAAAGTGAGATTGTGTATGAGCTTTTGGGTGTTGAACATCTAGCTTTTTATGAAGAGAAATTTGATACTATTTTTTGTTTAGGGGTGTTGTACCATAGAAGTGATCCTGTAGCGATGCTAAAATCACTCTATAAAGGTTTAGATAAAAAGGGTGAGGTAATTTTAGATACTTTTTATATAGATGGTGATGAGGAGCTGGCTCTTTGTCCTGAATCGAGTTACTCTAAAATCCCAAATATCTACTTTGTACCAACAATACCAGCTTTAAAAAATTGGTGTACTCGTGCAGGATTTAGCTCTTTTGAAGTGCTTGAAACTTCAAAAACAGATGCAAATGAGCAAAGAAAAACAGAGTGGATAGAGGGGCAGTCTTTAGAGGACTTTTTAGATCCTGAAGATGATATGAAAACAGTAGAGGGATACCCAGCTCCAAAAAGAGTCTATGTACGACTCATAAAGGATAAGAAATAATGACACAAGATGAACAGTTTGAAGCTGATTTAGATATAGATGGCTATAAGAATGATGTTTCAGATGAAGAGATACGAACACATCAACGCATAAATCAAAACTTTTGTGGTGATGTTATGAAGATTGAGCATGGTTATGTTGAGGTTCGATTGGCAACTACACAAGATATGCAAGCAGATGATATAGGGCTTATTCATGGTGGATTTATATTTAGTTCTGCAGATTATGCTGCTATGCTTGCTGTAAATGAACCAAATGTTGTGTTAGTTGGTAGTACTTGCCAATTTCTTTCACCTGTAAAAATTTATGATGAAGTTAATATGGTTGCAAGAGTTAGACATAAAGAGGGACGAAAACGCAATGTACATGTAGAAGGCTTTGTCTTAGATATAAAAGTTTTTGAAGGTGAGTTTAAAACAGTTATAACTGAAAAACATGTATTAAAAACTCGCCTTTTAAATGATGATGAAGAGGTTAAAGTTGACTAATCCAGTAGTCACTATAGTTTTGCTCTTCTTGTATAGTTGTAGGTTCACCATGACCAGGATAGATAATTTTATCAAAATCAAGAGCTTTAAATTTTTCTAAAGATTTTTTCATCTCTTGAGGTGAAGAATAAGGAAAATCTGTACGACCTATACTTTTCTTAAATATAAAATCACCACTAAACATAGCATCTCCAATTTCAATAGTAGCACACCCTGGGGTATGTCCTGGAAAATGGCGAAATTTTACATTAATATCATCTATCACTAATTGTGCATCATTTTCAACTAAGACATCAGGAACAGAAGGAGGGAGATCTGGAACCCAAGAACTTGCACTTAAAAATCCAAGATCTTCTTTTGGCGTATAAAGGGGAATGTGTAATTTTTCTTGTACTTCTGCATTAGACCATACATGATCAAAATGTCCATGTGTATTTAAAATGGCTACAGGGTGTGTAACATTATCCATTATCCATTCTAAGGCATTTACACCAGGATCTATGATAATATCCTTACCATCTACTGTAACAATATAGCAGTTTGTTTGGTACATACCCATTGGTTTTACTTTTATTTGCATGGTTTTTCCTTGTTTTATGGTATATGAGCTTCTTTCATATAAGCACTCGCATCATGATACTGTTTTCTAATTTCTAAGAATTCATCAAGATGTTTAAAAAATATTTTAACAAGCTTTGGATCAAAATACTTCCCATTTTCTTCTTTTATGTAAGTAAAAATTTCTTCATCATTCCATTCATCTTTATAGCTTCTTTTTGAGTTGAGTGCATCAAAAATATCTGCTAGTGTTGTTATACGAGCGAAAATATGAATCTCTTCTCCTTTTAATCCTTGTGGATAGCCACTACCATCATATTTTTCATGATGTTCATGGGCGATAGTTCCAGCAGCTTTAAGAAGTGGTTTATTAGAATCTTTAAAGATGTTATGTCCTATCGTTGTATGTGTTTTCATGATTTCCCACTCTTCATCTGTAAGTTTTGTGGGTTTGTGTAGAATGTTGTCGGCTATACCAACTTTACCTATATCGTGCATAGGTGAAGCTAAAGTAAGATGTTCAATCTCTTCTGTGCTTAAGTTACAATATTTTGCAAGGAGTTGTGAATACTTTGCAACACGACGAACATGAAAACCTGTTTCTTTTGAGCGTGTTTCTGTCAGTTCACTCATTCTATAGATAAGATCTTTTTGTGTATTTTTTAACTCTTCATGAAGCTCTATAACCTCTGTAATATCATTTCTAATAGCAATAAACTCTTCAATCTCCCCGTTATGGTCTAAAATAGGGTTAATAGTTGCTTCAACAACATAACTACTTCCATCTTTTTTTCTATTTTTAACAAGACCACTCCACGCTTTTTTTGCTAAAATAGTTGCCCACATCTCTTTAAATGCTTCCTTTGGCATATCAACATGGCGAACAAGTTTATGTGGATGTCCTAAGAGTTCCTCTCTTGTATAGCCTGATATATCGCAAAACTGTTCATTAACATAGGTGATAATTCCTTTTTTGTTTGTTTTTGAAACAATGCTACTTCTATCTACTGCATTTTTATACTCTTCTAAAATGGTAATGTTCTTAATAATATTATTTTTAATTGTAGAAGCAAGCCAAAATAATATGAAGATGATAAAAAGAAGCATAAGTGCATTAAAAATAAGTTTTTGCATAACATTTTTCGATTGTGTTGAGACATAGGTATCGAGAAAACTAAAATAGTCTGTTTCTAGATGATAAAATTGATTCATTACATTTGTAATCTGATTCCACCATTGTGTACTGTTTTCATCTGTTGTAATGATATAATTTGTTGTATATTTATAAATTACATGCATAGCACGAATGGTGTTTTTATCATTCATGATAGCATGATATTTCATAACGAGAGGTTTTGGTATATTTACTTCAAACCTTTCTAGTGAGGTGTCATATACACCTTTGGCATGTGAAACTATATATAAAAGTTTATAATCTGTATGCCTCATAGAAAACATACCATTAAAAGCACCTCTTATTTGTCCTAGTGACTCTTTCATTAAAGCTATATTGGTATAAATTTGTAAATAATTTTTTAAACTAGGATTTTCTATATGTATAGCTATCATAAGATAATAATTTTGTAACTTTCTAATAAAATTAGAATAAAAATCTAAAGATATTATATTTGTTACTTGTTTATGTGCTATTTTTGCTCTAAAAGCAAGGAGTTCTGCTTTTCTTTGATGATAAAATGTTTTGTTAAGATTGTGTTCCGCGAGGGAACTTCTAAAGATTTTATCAGTTTTTTGTTGTTGTTCTGATAGTGCATTTAGCAGTACAATATTGGAGGGATTACTAAGGTACCCACTTGTTCTTCCTCTTTCTTTTTGTAGTTCATTAATCAAATGGGCTATACCTTTCACTTGATAAACATCATTTTTTAACGAGTTTAATTGGTGTAAGTTTTGATAAGAGTTATAAGTAAAAAATAAAAAAGCCACAGCTATGATGATTAAGGGCAACAAAGTAAGTATTTTGAGTTTATTTAAAATAGTATTTGTTTTTATGTGACATCCTTAGTTTTTTTTTGAAATTATAGCTTATAAGTTTTACAAAACAAAGAAGTTGCAAAACAAAACCTTTTTTTGTTGGATAAACTTCGTTATAATAGTTTTATTATTTTATAAAAGGTTCTTAAAAAAAGTATGAAAAAGTACGCACAGATTACAGACTATCTCCAGCGATTTTTAGATAATGAAGTAAGAAAAACAGGTATGAAAAGAGTGGTTGTTGGGCTTAGTGGTGGTCTTGATTCTGCTGTTGTTGCTGTTTTGGCACAAAAAGTTTTTGGTGATGATCTTTTATGTGTTAAAATGCCTTCACAATACTCTTCACAAAGTTCTCTTGATGATGCCGATGAACTCTGTAGAGATTTTGACTTAAAAAACATTACATGTAGCATAGCCCCTATGCTTGAAGCATATGAAGCTATGTATGATGATATGGATAACTTACGCAAAGGAAATGTTTCAGCAAGATTAAGAATGACGACACTTTTTGACATCTCAGCGCGTGAAAATGCTTTGGTTCTTGGTACAAGTAACAAAAGTGAGCTTATGCTGGGGTATGGTACACTTTATGGAGATTTGGCTTCTGCTATTAATCCTATAGGGGACTTGTACAAGAGCGAAGTTTTTGAACTAGCTGAGTACTTACATGTAAGCCAATCTATCATCAAAAAACCACCATCTGCTGATTTGTGGGATGGGCAGAGTGATGAAGCTGATTTAGGTTATACTTATGCACAACTTGATACAGCAATGAAACTTTATGTAGATAAACGATTATCTCCTCAAGAGGTGATAGCACAAGGTGTGGATGCTAAAATGTTAGATATGATTATACAAAGAATTTTTAGAAACCATTTTAAAAGAAAAATGCCAGTGATAGCAAAGCTTACATCACGAACACTCGGGCATGATTTTAATTATCCAAGAGATATTACATTATAAGGAAAAGAGATGATGAAAATACCATTTAGTAAATATGAAAGTTCAAGAGAAGCCCATGCAAATGTAAGTGATGTTCTTGATGGTGATGATGTTGCTCAGGTTAAAAAACTACAAGAGGAGTTTGCATCATATGTTGGCACCTCTTATGCTTTAGCAACATCCCATGGAACATCTGCTCTTCATTTAGCAATGCTTGCACTTGACTTAAAAAGGGGTGATAAAGTTGTTTGCTCTGTAAATGCACACCCAAGTGTTCCTGAAGTTGTAAGACACTTTGATGCTGAGCCTATTTTTATAGATATAGAAGATAGTACTTACAATATGAATCTTGATAAACTTGAAGCATATTTAGAAGACAATAAGTCTAAAAAACTTAAAGCAGTTATTCTTACCCATCTTGGTGGTGTTTGTGTTGATTTAGATCGTGTTTATGCTATGGGGAAAACATATGGTGTAAAAATTGTTGAAGATGCAAGTGATGCACTTGGTGCGACCTATAAGGGTAAAAAGATAGGTTCTACAGGGGCAGATATAGTATGTTTTAATTTTTCACCACACTTAAAAAAGAACATCTGTAATGGTGGTATGCTTGTAAGTGATGATGATGAAATTATGGAACGAGCAAAACTGTTGGCAAACCATGCTATTGTCCGTGATGAAGATGCACTAGAGTATATTTATGATGTGGTAGATATTGGTAATGATTACTCTTTGAGTGAGCTTAATGCTGCATATATCCGTTCACAGATTTTGGAACAAGATGCAAACATAGTGCGTCAAAGAGAGATAGCACAAATGTACTCTGATGCACTTGATGGTGTTGAGCATGTAAGTATCCCAAGTATAGAGAATGAAGAAAACCCTTTTTCTCTTTATATTATCAAAATAGATAAAAATCGTGATTCTTTTGCTGTTGAACTCAAAAAAGAGGGTGTAGGTACTGGGCTTCACTATATCCCTTTACACCTTTTAACATACTACAAAGCAAAATATGCACTGCGTGTTAATGACTTTCCAGTAGCATTGCGTGCTTATCAACAAATACTTTCTTTACCTATTTATGCGAGTATGAGTGATGCTGATGTGAAAAGTGTTATCTCTGCCATTAAAAAAATAGCAAAAACAAGGGTATAAAACCCCTTGCGTGCTTCTGTTGTTTTTTGGGTAGAGAGCTACTTTTATAACCCAAACTTTTTTCAAAAACTCCTCTCTTTTGTGCTTCGTCCCCTTTCATGGTTATACTGTTTTGTGATGTGGCTTCGTTATAAGCTAGCTACAGAGGAAGATTTTGGCATAGATATAGTGAGTGTTGGTAATTTAACAGTAGGGGGGAGTGGTAAAACACCTCTTGTGACAGCACTTGCAAGTGGGTGTGATAATGTTGCTATTATTTTGCGTGGGTATGGACGGAGTTCTCAAGGTTTGATTGTCGTTAAAGATAAAAATGAAATTTTATGTGATGTTGCTGTAAGTGGTGATGAAGCGATGATTTATGCACAAAAACTCCCTTTGGCTGTTGTTATAGTTTCAGAAGATAGAAAAATAGCGATAAACAAAGCAAAAGAGATGGGTATTAAGAAAATATTTTTAGATGATGCCTACTCAAAACATACCATTAAGAAAAAAGATATTCTTATAGATGTGCAAACACAAAATAGGGCATGCTTACCTTCTGGTGCTTTTCGTGAACGCTTATGGCAAGGGAAAAAAGTATTGGTGATTCGAGAAGAGATTGATTTTGTACGTCATGTTACACTCAAAAATAAAACAGAGAAAATGTCTCTTGTTACAGCTATAGCAAGACCCCAACGGCTTGATAGATTTTTACCTCAAGTGGTGCAAAAACATTACTTTGAAGATCATCATACATTTACAAAAGAGGAACTCTTAGCGATTTTAGAGGAAGATGGTGCGACAAGTTTACTTGTGACTTTTAAAGATTATGTAAAGGTACAACACTTTGGCATACCAGTGTCTCTTCTTGATTTGGATGTTGCAATAGTTTCAAAGAATCTTAAAAACTTTTCTTTCTAACCTCTTTTATCAAGTTTTCAACACTTTTTAGAGATAATCACGAGTAAATAACTATAAAAATATTAAGATTAGGAATACACACCATGGAACTCGACTTCGCAAAATTTACAAAATACTCCAAACCTGGACCACGATATACTTCTTACCCAACAGCCTTAGAATTTAGTGATGATTTTACATATGATGAGTATATTAAAAAATTAGAATCACAAGACAAATCTCGTCCTCTTAGTCTGTATTTTCACCTACCATTTTGTAAAAATGCGTGTTATTTCTGTGGATGTAATGTTGTTTTTACCTCTAAAGAGGATAAAATGCTTCGCTATATTGAGTACCTAAAAAGAGAACTTAAAATCCTTTCAAAACATGTAGATACAAAAAGAAAAGTGATTCAGATGCACTTTGGTGGGGGAACACCTACATTTTTTACAGCTAAACAGCTTGATGTTATCATTAAAGAGATAAAAAAACATTTTAAACATTTTGCAAAACATGCAGAGATTTCATGTGAGATAGATCCTCGCCATATCAATGATGATCAGATGAGAATTATGGCAAAACATGGGTTTAATCGTGTGAGTTTTGGTATTCAAGATTTTAATGAAAAAGTGCAACATGCAGTGCACCGTGTTCAGCCTTATAATATCACAAAAGATGCGATGGATTTAGCTCGTCGTTATAAAATGGATTCAGTTAATGTTGATTTGATTTATGGGCTTCCGTATCAGACACTTGAAACTTTTAAAGAGACGCTTTCTCTTGCTTTGACACTTAACCCTGATAGATTTGCTGTATTTAACTATGCACATGTGCCATGGTTGAAAAAAACGATGCGTAAAATAGATGAGACAACACTTCCTCGTCCTGATGAAAAGCTTCAGATTATGCAGTACACTATAGACTTTTTAACAAGTAATGGTTATAAAATGATAGGGATGGATCACTTCGCAAAACCAGAAGATGAGCTTTTTAAAGCGATAGAAAAAGGGGAACTTCATAGAAACTTTCAAGGTTATACTACCAAAGGTGGGGCAGACCTTATAGGTATAGGGCTTACTTCCATAGGTGAAGGTGTTGATTACTATGCACAAAACTTTAAAGATATGCCAAGTTATGAAGCTGCCATAGATGAAGGAAAACTTCCATTTGAAAGAGGTGTTGTTTTAAACAAAGATGACCAGATTCGTCAGTATGTGATTATGGAACTTATGAGTAACTTTAAGCTTGATATTAAGCGATTTGAGAAGCTTTTTGATGTGAAGTTTGCAGAGTATTTTGCAGATGCTATCACAGCATTAAAACCATTTGTAGAAGAGGAACTTATCACTATGGATGAAAAGCATATAGCATGTTCACAAACAGGTACACTTCTCATAAGAAATATTGCGATGCCATTTGATGCGTATATGGCAAAACATGCAAGTAATGCAAAAACATTTT
>Ga0256828_1000619_pt1 | contig 23324 bp, 26 predicted proteins | sample CV88metaG_FD_185993 | JGI IMG/M metagenome (GOLD analysis project Ga0256828, IMG submission 185993) | Hydrothermal vent microbial communities from East Pacific Rise, Pacific Ocean - CV88 | ecosystem: Environmental > Aquatic > Marine > Hydrothermal vents | place: Pacific Ocean: East Pacific Rise...
AATGCACTTATTGAAGTTAAAAATACAATTACACAAATTGGTGCCAAATTAAATTCAATCCATAAAGATATAGAACGAATAGGTGAATTTATTTTAAATGCTAATGATTTTTTTAATATAGGTTATGTATGTTTTATAGTTATGGCTAATACTCAAAAGTATTCACTAGATAAAGCTAATAAATTCATTAGTGGTATGATAAAAAAATTTAAAAATTTACAATTAGTAGCTACCACGACATCATTTCAAGATAATGATAATAATTATTTTACAAGTGTAGTAATTGAAATTACAAATTTGAAGGAGTAAAAAATGGCAATAATATCAATGTATTATTTTCTCAAAGAGAGTGCAAGCACAAGGATAATAAACAACACAAAACTCCACATATTCATGTAAAATATCAAGGTGAAGAAGCAATTTTTTCAATACCAGACAGAAAAATTTTGAGTGGTGAAGAGATATTTAAAATCGACCCTTTAAAATAGGAGACAATTACATGTATCCAAGAGTTAAAAATGTAAAGCCAACTGATGATTATAAATTAGTTTTAACTTTTACAAGTGGAGAAACTAAAATATTTGATGTAACACCATATCTTGATAAAGGATTTTTTAAACAATTAAAAGACAAAAGTTATTTTAAAAGTGTAAAACCATTTATGGATAGTGTGCAATGGCAAAATGGTCAAGATTTTTGTCCTGATATGTTATATTTGGATAGTCAAGTGCCTAATAAATCAGAGAAGCTAATAAATTACCCTTGCGGTTAATTTAAATAAATTCTAAATAAGATTATAGTATGATAAAAGTATGAATTAAATATTACTATATTTTAGGAGTTTAAAATGATACGAAAAACAGTAGCAATACGAGATGATTTATTTCATAACTTAGAACTAAATAATATTATGAAACAATATCAATCTTTTTCAGAATTGGTATCAAATGCTTTACAACTTTTGATAGAAAAGCAAAAAAAAGAACAATATAAATTAGCTATGATAGAAGCTTCAAAAGATAAACAATATCTTGAAGATATGAAAAATGTTGAAAATGATTTTAAATATTCAGATTATGAGAATATTAGATGAATCAATATGATGTATATCTAGCTGATTTAAACCCAACTATTGGTAGAGAACAATTTGGTAAAAGACCTGTTTTAATCATCTCAAATAATTATGAAAACTTACTTGATATAGTTACAATTATACCAATAACTTCACTCAAAGATGGAAGAAAAATATATCCAAATGAATTATTGCTTCAAGATGAGTTAGAAAAACCATCTATTTTGTTGTGTCAACAAATTAGAACTATTTCTAAAAATAGATTAATTAAAAAATTAACTTCTATTGATAATTATATCACAAGAAAGAAAATAGTAGATATACTTTGTTTACGATTTGAGGATGTAGGTTAATTCACCTACAACAAATCTTAGAAGCTGAACAAAACTATATTTACGGTTATTCAAGCTATTAAGTTTTAATTTGATATAATCTAATAAATTAAGTGTTAAATCGTATTATCGCCTTCTCCCTCAAGTCGATCGTTAGATTAAAATAGCTATTAAAATATATAATTACAAGAAATAAGAAATGAAAAAGAAAATACTAGTTGGACTATTAAGTTTGACATCGCTAATGGCAACAGATTATGTACTAGAAATGAATGATAACAGTTTTACTATTTCAACCGAAAAAACAAATACGATAAGACTTGATAATAAAACATACAAAATTAAATTAATCAAAAAAAACATTCAAAAATATATTAGTAAATATGTAAGTTTTAATTATATATCCAAGATACAACCATCAAAACAACAACTTTCTCCTCAACTATCACAGATTATGATGGCAACACCTTTAGGTTCTGTTATTTTATTACAGGAATATAATATTGGATATTTAAAGAAAGAAGATGTATTTAAAACTATGAAAAAAGTTCTTACAAAAGGAGATATTGCTAAAGGTTATATGGTTTCTGAAAATAAAATAATAACAAAAAAACTTCAAGATGGAACAAAACTAATTGGTATTAAATACTCAATTACAAATCAGTCAAATGGTAAGCTTAAAAAAATCCATAAATTATATTTTAAAACCACCTCAAAAAACGCTATATTTATATCAATATTATTAAATAAAATCAATGGAATAGAAGATACAAATATTAAAGATGTATCAGAAATATTTTGGGATACATTAAGTATTAATTTATAAATCTAAGAATTACTAGAAGAGAAATAAGTTCTTCTAATTCGTAATTATAAACAGACAATATCTCTTGGTTAAGGGGTTTAATTGAGTAATATAAAAATGTTATAAATTTATTTCAACTAACTATAGTTAGTTATAGACTATATAAAAAAGAGAAAACGATAATACATTGTAGGATTACTCTAAGTAAAAAAATTTTAGCTTTACAAACGGTAGATATTATTGAGAAAAAGAGCTTCAAAAAAAGATTTTTTAAATACTTTAGCTCATTACTAAATAAATAACTATAACAAAAACAAGCTGAGTAGGTTTTGTTATAATCACACTGAAAATTTAACAAAAAAAGACAATTTAAACAAAAGTTAATTTAACACTAAATTAAAACTAAATTTGATACAATATAGAAAATCAAAAAAAGGTAATATCATGCAATTAAGTCAAGATATAAAACCAATTAGTTACCTCAAAGCAAAAACTGCTGATGTAATAAATAATGTAAATGAAAATCAAAGAACAATTATTATAACTCAAAATGGTGAAGCAAAAGCAGTAGTTCAAGATATTAAAAGTTATGAAAATTTACAAAATTCTTTAAATCTATTAAAACTTATTGTTCAAAGTGAAAATGATATTGAAAATAACGATACTACATCTCAAGATAATATGTTTGATGAATTAGAGCAAAAATTATTTGGATAAATCAGTAATGAAAGATTATCAAATAATCTGGACTAAGAATGCTAAATATGATTTAGAAAATATCATCGAATATATTAAAATTGACAGCATATCAAATGCTAAAAAGATATTTTTTGAAATAAAAGAAAAATGTAATAATCTATACTATTTTCCACTAAAGTGTAGAATAGTACCCCAGTTACAACAAATTGGAATTATAAAATATAGAGAATTGATTTATAAGAGATGGCGAATAATTTATAAATTTGATAATAAAAAAATATATATTCTAATTGTAGTAGATTCTAATAGAAATATAGAGGATTTATTATTTCAAAGATTACTAAAAAATAATGATAAAAAAGGCAAACAATGAAATTTTTACATTCTGACTGGATTATCACTTGTGATGATAACTTTAATATTATCCAAAATGGTGCAATTGTATTTGATAAACACATTATAGATATTGGTAATTTTGATGAAATTCAAGCAAAATATCCTAATCAAACTTTTACATATTTGAAACCAAATTCTGTTATTATGCCCGGTTTAATAAACAGTCATATCCATTTAGAATTTAGTGCAAATAAAACAACACTAAAATATGGTAATTTTGTTCAATGGCTTTTTAGTGTAATTCAAAACAGAGAAATATTAATAGAAAATGCCACAGAAGAACTAATTGACAACAAATTACAAGATATGATTAAAAATGGAACAACAACAATAGGTGCGATTAGTTCTTATGGATTTGATATGAATTCATGTATTAAAACACCGTTAAATGTTGTATATTTTACAGAAGTTTTAGGTAGTCAAGCTGCTATGATAGATACTTTATTTTTAGATTTTCAAGAAAAACTCAAAACAGCTCAATCTAACAAAAATGAAAAATTTACACCAGCTATTGCTATTCATTCCCCATACTCAACTCACCCTTTTCTTATTAGAGAAGTATTAAAAATAGCAAAAGAACAAAACTTATGTGTATCTGCACATTTTCAAGAAAGCAAAGCAGAAAATGATTGGTTAAATTACTCTAAAGGAGAGTTTGAACCATTTTTTAAAGATATGCTCAAACAAGAAACATCATTACAAAAACCAAATGAATTTTTAAATCAATTTAAAAATATAAAAAATCTTAGTTTTACACATTGTGTTGAAGCAAATAAAAATGAATTAAATCAGATCAAACAACTAAATGCAACTATTATACATTGCCCAAATTCAAATAAACTTCTAACTAATAAAGCTTTAAATCTAAATTATATTGATAATATAAATTTAGCAATAGGAACAGATGGATTAAGCTCTAATTATACATTAAATATGTTTGATGAGATAAGAAATAGTTTTTTTATTCATACGAATATACCAAATAAACTATTAGCACAAAAACTTCTTACAAGTGCAACAAATGGTGGTGCAAAAGCACTAGGAACAAATAGTGGAATATTAGCAATAAATAAAGATGCTGATATTATTAGTTTTAATCTACCTGATAAAATTGAAAACCAAGAAGATTTAGCAATAGCAGTTATATTACATACAACCAAAGTAAACAACACATATATAAAGGGACAAAATGAACTTTTTTAAAATATTATTTTCACCAATCACTGCACCAATACGATTTATTCAACACAATTTTAAAGCTACTTTATTAGTTATTATCATTATTAGCATATATCAAAACAGTGATCCCCAAACCATTTTAAAACCAAATTTACAGATTATTAATTTAAAAGGTGCCATAAACGACCCAAGTGAAATTTTATCTCATATTAAACAAGCAAAAGATAATAAAAATATCAAAGGGGTACTGCTTGTAGTAAACTCTCCTGGTGGTGCTGTTGCTCCTTCAGTTGAAATATCTTATGCTATTAAAGAATTAAATCATATCAAACCTGTTATTGCATATGCTAGTGGAACTATGGCAAGTGGAAGTTACTATTCATCAATTTGGGCAAAAAAAATAGTAGCAAATCCAGGAAGTATGATAGGAAGTATTGGGGTAATTATGCAAAGTGTTGATACAAGTAATTTGTTAAGTAAAATTGGTGTCAAAACACAAACTATCAAAATGGGAAAATACAAAGAAGTTGGAACACCAACACGACCATGGACACAATATGAAAAAAAAGAATTACATAAAGTGATAAAAAATACATACAATATGTTTGTAAAAGATGTTGCAACTGCACGAAAATTAAAAATAGCAGACCAAACAAAATTTGCTGATGCACATATTTTTACAGCATCCCAAGCAAAAAAAGTAGGATTAATAGATCAGGTCATTACTATAAATGGTGCAAAAAAATTATTAGAAAAAGAAGCAAATATAAAAAATCCTATTTGGAAAAAAGAGGATAAATTAGATAAATTTTTGAAACAAATTTTACAAAACTCATTTTCCAATATCTTATCAAATTTTAATGGACTAATGGCATATTGATTTGTAATGAAAACAAAAACCAAAGAGTTAAAAGCAGCTTTTAAAATCTCTATTCCTGTTTTAATGGGATATTGTATTTTAGGATTTGCATTTGGCTTGTTAATGACAAGTTTACACTATAATATAAGTGTTCCAATTATTATGTCAATATTTATATATGCAGGAGCATTACAATTTTTAGCAATTGGATTTTTATCATCAAAGTTAGCATTAATTGATATTTTTATAGCTTCTATTTTTGTAAATATACGACAATCATTTTATGGTTTATCACTATTAGAAAAATTTAAAAATAGTGGTAAACTAAAACCATATATGATTTTTTCATTGACAGATGAAACCTATGGTTTAATAACAAGTATAAAAATAGATAAACAACTAGATAAAAAATATTATTACTTTTTCTTAGGCTTATTTAATCAATTGTATTGGATTAGTGGAACTATCGCTGGAGCTTTAGTTGGTTCATTTATTAAATTTGATACAAAAGGATTAGATTTTTCATTGACTGCATTGTTTGTTGTATTAGCTATAGAACAATACAAAGTAAATAAAAATCCCATCCCTTTTATAATAGGAGCTATTAGCTCTATTATATCTATTATTTTTATACCATTAGACAATATGCTAATAGTATCTATTAGTTTATCAATCATTGCACTTTTATTATTAAAAAGGAATCTCAATAATGGAAACAATTAATATTTATACTGCTATAGCTGTTATGGCTATTGCTAATTTGCTTACTAGAGCGTTTCCATTTATATTTTTTCATAAAAAAGAGCAACCTGAGTATATCAAATTTATCGCTTCATATTTTCCACCTATGATTATGATAATTTTGATTTTTTACACATTAGCAAAAATTGATTTTACCACAGCTCCATATGGTTCCAAAGAGATTTTAGCTATATTTCTAACTGCATTATTACATATTAGATTAAATAACTACTTAATCTCTATTTTTGGAGGCACTATATGTTATATGATGCTTGTGCAATATCTATAAAAATTATTTTTCTTCTTTTACTCCCATAGCTTCAAGAATTTTTTGTTCAATCTCTTGAGCTATTTCTGGATTATCTTTTAAAAATAATTTTGAATTCTCTTTACCTTGACCTATTTTACTATCATTATAACTAAACCAAGCTCCTGCTTTATCAATAATATCAAGCTTTACACCATAATCAATAAGTTCACCTAATTTACTAATACCTTCTCCAAACATAATATCAAATTCAACTTGTTTAAAAGGAGGTGCAACCTTATTTTTTACCACTTTAACTTTTGTTCTATTCCCAATACTTTGTTCTGCTTGTTTTAATGTTGCAATTCTTCTAATATCCAATCGAACTGATGAATAAAATTTTAATGCATTTCCACCTGTAGTTGTTTCTGGACTTCCATAGCCTGTCATACCAATTTTCATACGAATTTGATTGATAAAAATAACAGTTGTATTCATTTTATTTAATAAACCTGTTACTTTTCTCAAAGCTTTACTCATAAGCCTAGCTTGAACTCCAACTTGCATATCATCCATATCTCCATCAATTTCAACTTTAGGAGTAAGTGCTGCAACACTATCTATTACAATAAGATCACAAGCTCCACTTCTAACCAAAGTTTCAAGTATTTCCAAAGCTTGTTCTCCATAATCTGGTTGAGATACAAGTAAATTATCTGTATCTACTCCCAAATTTTTGGCATAAATTACGTCTAGTGCATGTTCTGCATCAATAAAAGCACACACTCCACCTGCTTTTTGAGCTTGTGCAATAGCATGTAAAGTTAATGTTGTTTTTCCTGAACTTTCTGGTCCATAAATTTCTACAACTCTTCCTCTAGGTAATCCACCTATCCCTAATGCAAGGTCCAATCCTAAAGAACCTGTACTTATCGCTTCAATTGGTTCGACAACTTTATCTCCAAGTCGTACTAAAGTACCTTTACCAAATGCTTTATCCATCTGTTTAATAGCTAAATCAAGTGATTTTTTTTGTTCATCTGTCATCTTTTTCCCTTTTGTTATTTATTTATATTGAAAGTTTAGCACAAAAAATTATATTTTTATAAAAATATGTCATTTTGCAATGTTTTTTTCAAATTCTTCCAAAATTTGATCCATTTTTTTCTTTTGATAGTCAAAATTCAACTTTTTACCCAAACTATAATTTGCTTTTTGAATCTTTTTTAATTCATCATTGATTTTTAATATCATATCAATTTTATATGCTGTATTTTGACTATTTTGTAAATTAATAATTGAAAATATATCTACAAATTCTACAGCATAAGTACTATCAGGTATCAAAACAACACATTTACTTGCCATAGCTTTAATAACATTGATTGATATATTTTTAAGCATAGTTGGTAATAAAAATATATCTGCTATATCAAATATTTCATAATCAATTATAATAACTTTTGAACTTAAATCATAAGATTCTAAAATATTTTTTGCATATTCTAATTGTGTTTTTTCTTTACATGTTATAACAATTTGAAAGTTTGTTTCTTCAATTTTAGATACAATATCACAAAAATTATCAAATCCAGATTTTGGAAAATTTTTAGCTGTAAAATATATAATTTTATTCTCTTGCGATATATTATGTTCCTCATAAAAAGGTTTTTTGACCTCTTTTTTCTTAAATTTTGGTATATCTACAGCTGGATATATCACTTTTAACTTATCACTTTCTACTTTAAGATCTTGAGCTATTTGATCTCTTAATAAAGGAGAATTAACAATAACTATTTTTGATTTTTCAATTAATATTTTTGATAAATTTGTTAAAGAACCCGTATGAAAATAAATATCTGGATAAACTGTTTTTCTCAATCCAAAAGATTCCAACCAACCTGGTTTTTTAAACATTGTCACTTTATCAATTTTTGTTTCTACATAATCTGTAAGATATGTTTTCTTTTTATAATAAACAATCATATTTCCACCTTCAATGGCTATTTTATAATTTTTATTATATCAAAATATTATTCAATACTCTTTAAAATAGAGTTTTAGCAAGAGTTATACAAGATTCTATAGATGTAGTATTAGAGATATAACTTACAATATTTTTTGGTAAATATTTTGCAGTTGTTTTACCTATAGATACAGCTTTATAGCTACTATCCCATTCAAAATTATTAAAAAAACATTTAATAGTTGATGGGGAAGTAAATACTATAACAGAACCTTTTGGTGGCTGTTTAATTTTATCATAATACACACATGATGTTTCATATGAAATTAATTCATCACATATTACACCATTGTTATTTAAAATATTCACCAAATTAGATACAACTTTTTTAGCTCGGATATACAATACTTTTTTATTTTGTAATATATCTATAAGTTCATTAGCAAAATCATCTCCATGACCACTTTTACCTGTATATACTACATTACTATTGTATTGCTTTAAAATTTTAGCTGTTTTAGTTGCGATTGCATATGATGGTATATTTTGCCATTTTGTATTATATTGCAATGAATATATACCATTTTTAGATGTAAAAATCAATCCATCATAAGAACTAAAATCTATATCAAAATCAATATATTTAATCTCAAAAATTGGTAAAAATTCTACATCTTTGTATTGGATATCTTTTTGTGACAAAAGATATATTTTGTTTAATGTTGTTCCCAAGTTAACACCCGTTGATTAATATCTTGAACCTGTTGTAAACTCAATTGATTAAATGGTTTAATACAATGTTTTATAAATCTTGTTTCAGCTACTGTAAATCCTTTGGGATCTTTTTGACTAATTTTAATATTATCATCTAAAATCTCTATTTTATGAAGATTACCTTTAATCTCTTTTGCATAATATACCACATAAAAAGTTCCATCATCTTTTTTATCAATAGTTACATAAACATAATCTTGTTCAAATTCTTTACTTTGATTATTAATAATAGAAGATTTACCATTAAATAATTTTAATAATGTTTGTTTTGTAATATATCCTATATAGACTTTAGAATAAATATCTGTATATCTCATAACCTCTTTTGATAAAAAGAATTTTTCATTTATTTTTTTTGTATCTTTATGTAATGTTTTTCTAAAAATCCACCCAAGTGTATCAAAATATTTAAAATGATTGATTTTTAAACTATTGGCATGAATAAGCTTTTTACTTTTATATTGTTGTAAAGGTTGTTTTTTGTATTTTGTTCCTAATGCTAATTTTTTCAAAATTTTACTTGGATCTAATTGTTTTGTAACCCATACTGTTGCAAAAGATGGAAAACGATGAATTCCTGTCGCACCTTCACTTAAAATAATCAAAGCTTTTACTTTCAAATTAGGGAAAAGTAATGATAACAAAGCTTCTTTTTTTCTAAGTCGCTTTCGTAAACTCATCGTTGATACAACTATAGTACTTTCAACAAAATATATACTATCTTTAGTAAAGAACATAGCATCATATTCACTTACATCTTTATATCCAGCTTTATAAACTATTTGTTTACTTTTATCCATAAGCAACCCAAATTTTTCATTAGCTTTATTTGAATGTGGTTGATGAGGACCTTTTAAAACAAATTTTGTAATATCAGGGTGTTTAATAGCATATTGAAGAAGTAATTCCCCTACAACATTTTCATACAATTCCCCTTTGAAACCATTATATGCACTAATATATTGAGGCAAATCTTTATCAATATCACTATTGATTAATTTTAATAAATGTCTAGTATGATATGGATAATATAGAAGATTATCTCCTAAGTTATCTATATTTAAATTATAAATATCATCATTTATTTGTAATTCATCTTTTTTTTTCAAAATTATTTATTATTCCCATTCTATTGTTGCAGGTGGTTTACTACTTATATCATATACTACTCTATTAATCCCATCTACTTCATTAATAATTCTTCGACTCATAACTTCAAGTATATCATGAGGGATATGTGCAAATGTTGCAGTCATACCATCTATTGCATTTACTATTCTAATACAAGCAGTATTATCATAAGTTCTATTATCCCCCATAACACCAACTGATTTTACATTAAGAAGAACTGTAAATGCTTGCCAAGTTTTATCATACCACCCTGAAGCTCTTAATTCTTCAAGCATAATAGTATCTGCTTTTCTCAATATTTCTAAATCAGCTTCATTTACATCACCCATAATTCTTATAGCTAGTCCAGGACCTGGAAATGGATGTCGTCCTATCATATTTGCAGGTAATCCCAACTCAAGTCCTAATTCACGAACTTCATCTTTAAATATTTCTCTTAATGGTTCAATTAACTCAAATGTCATCCAATCAGGAAGCCCACCAACATTATGATGTGATTTAATTGTTTTAGATGGACCTTTTACACTTACAGATTCTATAACATCAGTATATAATGTACCTTGAGCTAAAAATGATATACCATCATGTTTTTTTGCCTCTTTATCAAATACTTCTATAAAAGTTTCACCTATTATTTTTCTTTTTTGTTCAGGATCTGTAACTCCTGCTAATTTACCTAAAAATTCTTGTGAAGCATCTACAGTAATAAGGTTAATACCTCTTGTAGCAAACATAGCTTGAACATCTTGAACTTCATTAGCTCTTAAAAGTCCATTATTTACAAAAACGGGAATTAACTGATCACCAATAGCTTCAGCTAAAAGTGTAGCAACAACACTACTATCAACTCCCCCACTTACTCCACAAAGAACTTTTTTATCTCCAACTTGTTCTTTGATTTTTTTAATTTGTTCTTTTGCAAAATTTCCCATATTCCATGTTGATTCACAACCACATATATATTTAGCAAAATTTTTCAATAATTTTTCACCTTGTACAGAATGTGTTACTTCTGGATGAAACTGAAATGCATATATTTTTTTATCTTCATTTGCTATTGCTGCATAAGGAGAATTTTCACTTGTACCTATTACATCAAAACCATCTGGTAAAGTTTCAACTTTATCACTATGACTCATCCATACTATTTGATTGTTATCTATACCTTTAAATATAGGAGAATTATTATTTGCAATATTTAATTTTGCTTTACCATATTCTTGATGATTTGCTGCTATGACACTTCCACCTAAATAGTGTGCAATAGTTTGCATACCATAACAAATTCCTAGAATTGGTAATCCTAAATCAAAAATAGCTTTATCTACTTTATAAGCATCTTTTGCATATACACTAGCAGGACCACCACTTAATACTATCCCTTTTGGTGTTCTTTTTTTAATATCCTCAATTGGTTCATTGTATGGTACTATTTCAGAATATACCCCATTATGTCTTAATCTTTTTGATATAAGTTGAGTATATTGAGATCCAAAATCTAAAACTAAAATTGGTACATGTTTCATTTATATAAATCCTTCTTTATTTATTATAGCTATTATACTAAATTATTAATAATAACTGTGTTAATTATAATAAAAAAAGGCTTAGCGAAATCACTAAGCCTTTTTTATAACCTTGATATAAATTATTTATGAGCACCAAATCCCATAAGTTCAAATTGTACATACCAAATTGACACTGATACTATATAACCTATAAGTATAGTCCAAGCAAATTTCATATGAGATCCAAAAGTATAAACTCCTGGTAATTTACCCATAACTCCAACACCAGCAGCAGATCCGAAAGAGATAAGTGATCCACCAACACCTGCTGTCATAGTTACAAGCATCCATTGAGCATGAGCCATATCAGGTGATGCTTTTAAAATAGCTGACATTACAGGTACATTATCAACAATAGCTGATAAAAATCCAACTCCAATATTTGATGCAGTTGGACCTAATACATCTGGATGATATACATGTGCAGCAAGTGCTAACCAACCTAAAAAGTGTAATGCACCAACTGCTGCTAAAATACCAAAGAAAAACATCAATGTATTATTTTCAATTTTTGCCATTGCACCAAATACATTAAAATCTGTTTTATGTACTCTTTTTAATCTATAAGCATATATTTTAAGCAATGCTAAACCAAACATCATACCCCACATAGCAGGAAGGTGTAACAATTGATGCCCCAATACAGCACAAACTATTGTAAATACACCAAGTGCTATTACCATTTGAGCACCTTTAATCATTTCAGGTTTTTTCTCTGTTGCAGCATCAAAATGTGGTTTTGTGTTTGGAACAGTAAGGCTTAATAAAAATGCAGTTATAAAATAACCTAAAAATGCAGAAGGAAATAAATATAAGAAATCTACAAAATTACCTTTGTTAGCTGTCCATGCCATAAGTGTAGTAATATCACCAAATGGACTCCATGCTCCACCTGCATTTGCAGCAACAACAATATTTATTGCACCTGGTACTAAAAATTCTTTCTTATTTTTTTCAATAGTGATTAATACAGTTGATAATATAAGTGCCGTAGTTAAGTTATCTGCAACAGGAGAGATAAAAAATGCTAAAAATCCTGTTAACCAATATAATTTTTTATAAGTATAACCTTTTGATACAAGATTAAATTTCAATCTATCAAAAACACCCATAAAAATCATCGATTCTATATATGTCATAGCAACAAACAAGAAAAAGAAAATTTCAGCTATTTCTAAAATCAAATGAGTTATTTCAGTATGCAATAGATCCATATTCATACCATTGATAGCATAATATATACCTATAAAAATAAATAAAAATGTACCACTTAAAAGTGCTGGTTTTGCTTTATCTATATGATATTTTTCTTCTGTTGCAACAAAATAATACCCTATTACAAAAATCATTAAAGATCCTATACCAACCCAAGTCATGGTAAGATCAGGGGTCAAAGCAACTTTATGATCAATACCTGATTCATTTGCAAATACAAACAAACTACTAACTAAAACTAACAATAGTTTAAACATTAATTCTCCTTAACATAATGTGCACCTATAGATTTTTCTCGTCTAATTGCACTTTTAATAATAGATTTTGCCGTAAGTAACCTTAAAAACAATAATCTTCCTATATCTTCTTGTAAAAAAAGGTCAATTTTTTTCAAAGCATCTTGTAATTGATCTTTTTCTCTGACAATTCCTACTTGATCCCACATAATTTGTCTTAATTGATTTTTAATTGTTTTATCACCTTTTTTTAATAACTGATAGTATTGTGCTTTGCGTTTATAATCTTTCTTTTTTATTTTAAATTTTTGTTTTTGTGCATCTTCAATAGCTAATTTAGAAAAAACCAAACCTTCCAATAATGAATTTGACGCAAGTCTATTTGCACCATGTACTCCTGTACAAGCAACTTCACCTATGGCATAAAGGTTTTTATATCCCTTAACTTTTGCATTAATATCAACATCAATACCACCCATACTATAATGAAAAGCAGGACTAATAGGCACCCTTTCAAAAGGAAGATCAAATCCAACTTTTTTGAGATCTTTATAGATATTTGGAAATCGTTTTTTAAATTTTGTTTTTGTAAAATTTTTAAATGAAAGATATATTGTACTGCCTGTTTTTTGATGATAATCAAATATAGCACGACTTACTACATCGCGTGGAGCCAACTCTTTATCAGGATGATAATCTTGCAAAAAAGGATATCCATCTTCATCTTCAATTATTGCACCCTCACCTCTTAATGCTTCAGTTAAAAGTTGTTTTCTTGCACTATGAGAATCTATAAATACCGTAGGATGAAACTGCATCATCTCCATATCTTTTAATGCAATCCCTTTTTCAACACAAATACCTTGTATATCTCCTGCAATTGTTGTTGCATTTGTATGGTATTTATAAATAGAACCAACCCCACCAGAAGCGATAATTGTATTATGGGCATATATTAATTTATCTTTATTGTTTTTTAACAAATGTACACCATAACATATATTATTTTGAATTAATAAATCAAACACAATAGTATCTGTAATAATTTCAAAAGGACAACTTTGTAGTAAAAACATATGCAATTCGCGACCTGTTGCATCTCCATCTGCATGTAAAATACGACTTCTACTATGTGCTGCTTCTTTAGTATATGCTAATTTACCTTCTGCATTTAAATCAAATTCCATACCATCTTGTATAAGATCTTTTATAGCATCTATAGAATATTCACTCAAAGTTGTTACAGCTTGTTTATCATTTAACGACACACCAGCTATCATAGTATCTTCAATATGAGAAGGTATATCTTCTTTATCTACAGCACTTGCAACACCACCTTGTGCAAAAAAAGTATTACACTCCCAAGGAGATTTTTTACATACAATTAAAACTTTTTTATTTTTAGGTATATACCTTGCAGCATTTAATCCAGCTATACCTGTACCTATTATTATATAATCATAGATCATTTAGTTACCACTTTACTATTTTTTGGTAGATATATAGGTTTTGTTTTATATCCACATCCACTAATAATTATTGTCAATATTAAAAATATAACTATATTTTTTATCATACACCATTTCCTAAAATTTAATTCTTTAGATATTATCTTATATTTAATAACATTTTGATTAAATATATAGTAAAATTCGCCCAATAATATAACAATATATAAGGATAGATTTTATGAATGTAAAATTAGCAAAAAGGATGGATAGTTTATCTCCATCTATGACAATGGCAATATCAGCATTGGCTGCAGATTTAAAAGCTAGTGGAAAAGATATTTTAAGTTTTAGTGCAGGAGAACCTGATTTTGGAACACCAATAGCTATAAAAGATGCAGCTGTGGAAGCACTTGAAAAAGAACTTACAAAATACACAGCAGTTGCTGGAACAAATGAAGTAAAAACTGCTATTGCAAATAAGCTAAAACGGGATAATAATCTATCATATGAACCATCTGATATTATGACAAATGTAGGTGCAAAACATGGTTTGTTTAATATTTTTCAAGCGTTAATTGATGAAGGGGATGAAGTAATTATTCCTGCACCATATTGGGTAACATATCCAGAACTTGTAAAATACAGTGAGGGGATACCTGTTGCAATCACAACAGATGATTCAACACAATTTAAAATCACACCAGAACAATTGCAAAATGCGATTACACCAAAAACTAAAATGTTAATATTAACCACTCCATCAAATCCTACAGGAAGTGTATATTCTAAAGATGAATTAACACAACTAGCAAAAGTTTTAGAAGGAACTGATATATGGGTTGTAAGTGATGAAATGTATGAAAAACTTGTATATGATGGATTAAAATTCACTGCAACTGCAAGTATAAATGATGATATGTTCAAAAGAACAATTACAGTAAATGGACTCAGTAAAGCAACTGCTATGACAGGTTGGAGATTTGGTTATCTTGCAACTCCAAATAAAGAAGTTATAAAAGCGATGACAAAATTACAAAGTCAATCAACATCAAATATAAATACTCTAACTCAACATGCTTCAATCACAGCTTTAGAAGGTAAAGTAGATGATGTTATTGAGATGATGAGAGGTGAATTTGAAAAACGACGAGATTTGGCTTGTGAACTTATTAATAAAATTGAAGGATTAAGTGTAGTAAAACCACAAGGTGCATTTTATCTTTATATTAATATTAAAAACATCACAACAAACAGTATGGAATTTTCTACAAAATTATTAGAAGATGCAGGGGTTGCCGTAGTACCAGGTATAGCTTTTGGACTTGATGGATATTTTAGATTTTCTTTTGCAACAGATGTAGAAACAATCAAACAAGGTATATCAAGAATAGCAGATTTTGTAAAAAACTATAAGTAGATTAAATTGTCACCTATAAAAATCTCAGCAGAAAAAAAAGCAACGGTAGTTTCATCTAGTGTTGCTTTATTTTTAACTTTACTTAAATTAACAATCGGTATATTAAGTGGTTCTGTAGCAGTATTAGCTAGTGCCGTTGATAGTGTACTTGACCTTTTTGTATCTGTATTTAATTATTTTGCTATAAGCAATAGTGAAAAACCAGCAGATGAACAATTTAACTATGGAAGAGGCAAAATAGAAGCATTGGCAAGTGTAATAGAAGGTTCTATTATTACCACTTCTGGATTATTTTTATTATATCAAGCTATAAGTAAATATATCAACCATACAGTGTCTTCATATGCGCAAATTTCTATTATAGTTATGATTATATCTTTAGGTGTTACAATTGGTCTTGTTGCATATTTAAATGCTATAGCTAAACAAACTGACAATATGGTTATAAAAGCAGATGCATTACACTATAAAACAGATGTTTATACCAATATTGCCGTTTTAACATCACTACTATTGGTATATTTTACATCTTATGAAATTATTGATGTATTAATAGGTGGTGCTATATCTTTATATATCATTTATAGTGCATACGAACTCATTGAAGATGGTGTATTGGTTTTACTTGACCGTGCTTTAGATGAAGATATTACCCAACAAATAAAAGATATAATAATAAATGAACCTCAAGTTACAAGTTACCATTTTCTTAAAACAAGAACAGCAGGAAATAATAACTTTGTAGATGTTCATGTTGTTTTTAATACTTCTATACTATTATTAGAAGCACATAGCGTAAGTGATATTATAGAAGAAAAAATTATTTTATTAGATAATAACAAAGAATGGATTATCAATATCCATCTTGATCCATATGATGATAGTATCTAAGCTTGTTATATCATAATATATGATAGAATTGTTTATATTAAAAAAAAGGAATAAATATGAAAAAACATATAGCATTAAGTATTATTACAACATTAAGTTTAACAACATTAAATGCCTATGAATTCAAACCTGTAGGTTTTAAAGCTGTAGGTATGGGTGGTACAGGTGTTGCTAGTACTAGAGGTAGTTTATCAAGTTATTACAACCCTGCTCTTTTAAGATTTAGTGATCATACATCTGAATTCTCTTTAAATATGGGAATAAGAATGAGAGAATCAAATCTAATGGATCCACTTGACAAGTTAAATGAACTTGATTTTGATGGAACACTTGATAGAATCGCTAAAAAAACACCTGTTGGTAACAAAGATATAAATGCAGATGGGGACACTGATGATATCGGAGAAGCAGGAACAAACAATACAGATGAAGATAGACACACTATCTCTCAAGCTCAAGATATTTTACGGCAAATAGGAACAAACAATGCCTTTAATATGTCTGTAACACCATCTTTTACAGCACAAATGTCAGATGCTTTTGCAATAGGTATTTTTGCAAGTGCAGATATTAACTTAAGATTAAATATTGATCCACACTATACAGATTTAATTTTCAAAGATGAAAATACAGGTAAATATTATCAATACAGTCCAATAGATGAAAGTAATCCATCGGATGACAAATATACACTTTATGCAGATGATGCTCAAGGTAAAAAAGCGTATGAAACAAGTTCATTGGATTATGCACAAAATAATGGAATTAATTATATTCAAGTAAATACAATGGTATTAGGAGAAGTTCCTATTTCATATGCAAAAGCTTTTGATTGGAAAAGTGGTACATGGAGTTTTGGTGGAAATATTAAACCAATGACTTTGATTACAACATCTCAAAAAGTAAATTTAGGTAGTTCAAGTGATGATGCAGATGATGATAAAGATCAATATGAAACAACATATGATCCAACTATTGGTTTGGACTTAGGGGTTGCATATCGTCCTACAAATTCAAAAATGACTATTGGATTGGTTGGTAAAAATATAAATTCACCTACATTTAAAGTTGATACAACAGCTACAGGTGCATCTGATTATACTATTGATCCTATGTTTAGAGCTGGTATTAGTATGCCAATATTAAATGATAATATTGAATTTGCACTAGATATAGATTTAACTAAGAATAAAACATTAATTGAAGGTGAAGATTCTCAAATGGCAGGAGTAGGAATAGAATTACACCCTGCTTCTTGGTTCGCATTAAGATTAGGTGCTATGCAAGATATGGCATCAAAAAAGTTTGATGATGGTACTATTATGACTGCTGGTGTTGGTTTTGGTTTAAAATGGCTTCAAGTAGATCTTTCTGCTATGATGTCAACAAATACAGGTCAATATGATGGAAATGATATACCTAGATATGCAGCTGTTAATTTCTCTATCATATCAAAATGGGGAGATGGTTACAATCACAAAAAGCCACCTGTAGAAGATGAAGTACAACAAGAATCTCAAGACACACAATTAGCTGAACAAGAAAAAGCTAGAATTCAAAAAGAAAGTGATTTAGCACAAGAAGAACTAAATGCTTCACAAGAAGAATTTGATAAAATTTTTCAAGAATAATTAAATTTGTTTGACAAATACTAAATTTTTCAAACTTTTTTGATTATCTAGCACTTCAAACTCTTTTGGATTTGATAATCTTTTATCAAATCTAAAAGTTGGTGCATATTTATTAAATAAATCAATTATAAAACTACTGTTTAAATCTGGTGAATTTAATGCAGCTAACACAACACTTTTATCTGTAGTTATAGATTCAAGTTTTTTTATAATTTTTATATAATCTTTAGATGCTTCAAAACTACCTTTTTGAAATGTTGGAGGATCAATTATCACTATATCATAAGCTCCTAACTTTTTTATTCTTGAAAAAGATTTTAAAATATTATAAGGAAAAAATTTAACTTTTTTTGTATCAAGATTATTAATATGATGATTTGTTCTACCTATACTTAAAGCACTTTTTGACATATCTATATTGACTACACTTTGAGCGTTACCACTAATTGCTGCCAAACTAAATCCACAAGTATAAGCAAATAAATTTAACACTTTTTTATTAGCAGATATGCTTTGAATATATCTACGACCATTTTTCATATCAGGAAAATATCCACTATTTTGATTTGTTGTTAAATTTAAAACAAATTTTAAATTATTTTCTATAGCATAAACTTTATCTGGAAGATTACCTGTAATGATTTGTGTTATTGTTTTATAAATATAACGCCGTTGTAATACGATAGTAGTATGTCGTGAATCAATAATATATTCTTTGAGCATATTTAATATTTTATTTTCCAACTCTTCAGAACATTGTTTATAAAAAGCTACACTTAAAATTTTATCAATAGAATCAATAGTTAAAAACTTTAGTTCCTGATACACCCCTCCTCTACCATGAAAAAGTCGTTTGAATTCTTCATTTAAATCAATACTATTATCAAGAAGTTTTGTTTTTATTATATCAATCATAATATAAACACCTAATATAAATTATCCATATCTATAGATGCCAAAGGGGTATCAATAGAGTGTAAAAAAGTCAATAAACTTGTAATATTTTTGGATCTAATTAAAATTTCATAACGATATTTATTAGCTATTTTAAATATATCACATTCTTTAAAACCTATTAACTCAATATCCTTATATGATTGTAACCACGAAATATATAACTCCATAGTTTCTTTTGCTTTTATCCAATTTTTATGACTAAATACAACTTTTGCCATTCTGATTTTAGGAGGATATATATCAGCTCTACATTGTAATTCATCTTCTAAAAACTGTTCATAATCTTTATTTATCATAAATTCTTGAAAAAACTTTTTATTTTTTGTTTGAATCAAAACCTCTCCCACACCATTTCTTCCACTTCTTCCTGCAATCTGAAGAGCTAAAGACAAAGCTTTTTCACGTATTTTATAACTTGTCATATTCAAAATAGAATCTATTCCTAAAATTACAGCCAAAGTAACATTATGATAATCATGCCCTTTGGATAACATTTGAGTTCCTACTAAAATATCTATTTTACCATCATTAAATTGTTTTAAAACAGATTTTAATTCTTTTGTTGTTTTTATACTATCTTTATCAAAAGTTTTTATTGTTTTATTTATAAATATATTTTCAAGTTGCTCTTGAACTTCTTGAGTACCTAATCTATAATTTTTTATAATACCTGTTTTACAAGAAGGACAAAAACTTGGTATAATTTGCGTATAATTACAATAATGGCATTTTAACATACTATTATTTTTATGCAAACTTAAACTAACAGAACAAAAAGGACATTCAACAGCTTTACCACAATCTGAACATATTTGATATTTAAAATTTGCTCTAGTTGGCAAAAATAGTATAACTTGTTTATTTTTATCAAGTGTATTTTGTATATGATGAATAACAGTTGAAGTTATACTTAACATACTTTCATCAAATACAATATGTTTTTTTGTATCAAAAAATGTTTGTTTTAATCTTATATATGGTATTTTTGCAAATGATCCTATAGAAGGTGTTGCACTTCCTAAGATAGTTTGTATATCAAAAGTTTTTCCCATATAAATAGCCAAATCTTTCACATTGATTCTTGGCTTTTGCTCCGATTTATATGAATCATCGTGTTCTTCATCTACTACAATAACTCCCAAATCATAATATGGCAAAAACAAAGCAGATCTTGCACCTGCTATAATTTTAATTTCACCTTCTAAAACACCTAATATAATAGCATCTTTTTTCTTTTTTGTAATTTTTGAATGCCATATAGCTACACTATTACCAAAAACTTTTTTCAATCGTTTTTCCATTTGAGGTGTCAATGAAATCTCTGGCATAAGCAATAATGCTTGTTTATTATTATTTATATGTTGTTCTATAATTTTTATATATATTTCTGTTTTTCCACTACTTGTATTAGCAAATAGTAAAGATACTTTATGGGTATTACAAAATTCAAAAGCTTCTTGTTGTTTAATAGACAAATTAATATCAACATCACATATAATATTTTTTTTAGATGGTGTAATATTTTTATCAAATGGTATAAACAATCCTAAAGCTTCCCCAAGACTACATACATAATATCTAGCAATAAAATCAGCTAATTTTAACATCTGTTTATCATAATAATATGAGCTAATTTCTGTAATTTCACTACATTTAAATTGTGGTTTATCAACTTGCTTAACAACAACTGCTTCACTTAATAATTTTCTATTTTTTAAGGTTACAAATACTTTTATACCTATATCTATATTTGTATTACAACAATATGTAAGAGGTTTTAATGGAGATTTCAATAATACCACTTCATAATATTTCATTTTAATACCTCTTGACATAAATTATCTGTTTTATCACAATCAAATGTTAATTTATATTTATTAAATCTAAACTTTATATATCTATTTTTATCAATCCAAAATCTATATTGTTTATCTGAATATTTACTCCAAGCTCCTACTTGTGTTGATGCAATAAATGGGGTAGTTAAAATATTTGAAAATAGATATTGAGAATTTGTTTCCAAGCTATTTAAGCTATTAGTTTGATTTTGTAATACCATTTTTCTTTTATAATTTTCAAGTCCATTTTGTATAAGTGCCAAATCTGTTTTTGCCTTTATCAAAATAGTTTTAGAACTACTATGAAATAATTTTCCAATAGCAACTGTTGAAAAAATAGAGATAATCAATATAGTAAAAATAATCTCAATAATTGAAAAGCTTTTATAATATCTCATCGATTTTTAGAGATAGTTCATCAAGTGAATTTTCAAGTTGAACTAATTGGTATGTTTTTTTAATATATGCCAATAACAATTCTCTTGTATCTATATTTTTATCAAGATCCAAAAATTCTTTTAATCCATTTTCAAGTTTATGATCTGAATCTTCTCCGATATCTACAATATATGCTTTATGATTGATATGAAATGTCATTGTTGCTCCATATTATCGTTATTTGATCCCAAATGCAATACTTTATCTATATTTAATAACATATTTTCATTATTGTATCTTAATTGATCATTTTGATCTTCTAAATCTTGAATTTGTTTTTTCAAAGATCTATTTTCATCATATAATAAATCTATTTTTTGTTTTAATTCAGAAAGTTGTTGATTTAATTTTTCTATTATGTACATATCTATATTCTAACAAAAAATTTATTAATTATTTATCATCTTCATTTATTTTAGGTAGTTTTATAGTAAATATAGCTCCATCAGATCCATTTGACACACTTAAACTACCGTTACAATGTTCTTCTATAATCATTTTACTCATATACAACCCCAAACCTGTTCCATTTTTTTCATCTTTTGTTGTAAAATATGGATCAAAAATTTTATCTATAATATCAACAGGAATTCCACCTGCATTATCATAGACTTGTAAAATTTCTCCATTAATATATATTTTAATATATCTATTTTTTATATTATTTTCCAACAAAGCATCTTTGGAATTTTTTAATAAATTTAATAATACTTGTTTTATATCATTTGGATAAGTATAAAACTTATCAATTTTATGAACTTCTTTACTAATATCTATATCTACACTTTGTATTGATAATTCAATTATATTTAAAGTATCTTTTAAAACTTGTACATAAGTTGTTTTTGTTTTTGCTCTTGTTGGTTTAAAAAAGTTTCTAAAATCTTCAATTGTAGCACTAAGATGTTGAATATAAGAAGATATTTTTTCAGTTTGATCTATGACTAAATCATTATCAAGCTTATCTAATTTTGCTTTTAATTGCAATCCATTTGAAGCAGAACTTATAGCTGTCAAAGGTTGCCTCCACTGATGAGCAATCATTGAAATCATTTCACCCATTTGTGCCAATCTATTTTGTTGTAATAATTGTCTATCTTTTTCTCTATTTTTTTCTATAGCTTCTTGAATTTTGCGTTCCAATTCCATATTAGCTTGTTTTAAAATATATTGTCTATAAACTATAAATAAAATAATAACTGCAATTATAATCAAACTTTGCCATAACAATCTGTAATCAAATTTCTTATCAATCTTTACATTTGTCCATTGTTGATATATTTTTCTTTGTGTAGATTCTGGTATATCCAAAAGAGCTTTATCTAAAATATCTTTTAATATAGGTTTATCAGACCGTACAGCTATACTTAGATTATATACCATATTTGTATATCCAGCTATTTGAAGATTACTAATTGAAAATTCACTTATATAATGAGATATAATTGGTAAAGTAGCTATAGTACAATAAGCTTCCCCTT